>Ga0137427_10000100_pt1 | contig 45585 bp, 42 predicted proteins | sample EasRivERMZT700_2_FD_102309 | JGI IMG/M metagenome (GOLD analysis project Ga0137427, IMG submission 102309) | Soil microbial communities from meander-bound floodplain in the East River, Colorado, USA - East River MetaG ERMZT700_2 | ecosystem: Environmental > Terrestrial > Soil > Floodplain ...
GCCGCGGGTGCGGCGGGCGCAGCCGCGGCCGGAGCGGCGGGCGCGCGCGGCGGCGGAGCGCCGGGTGGCGGCCGTGGTGGCCTGACGCCCGAACAACTTCAGGACGTCTTGAACGTGTACCGGAAACTCGGCGCGAAGCTCGAGGCCGTCGACTCCCCCGACGCCGCAATTGCTGGCGCCACCGGACTGATCCTCAGCGTCGAATCCGCAGCCTCGTTCGATGAGATCACCCGTTCAGGCGACATCAATCAGCTGCAGAATCTGCAGGGCTCGCGAAGCAACTGGCCCAACACGTTCCGGCAAGCGCGGTTCGTCTCGGCCGTCGAGTACATCCGCGCGATGCGCGCGCGAACGATCCTGATGCAGCAGATGGACGGGTTCATGTCGAAGTACGACGCGATCCTCAGCCCGGGCGACAGCATGGCGACGATCACGAACCGCACGGGACACCCGGCCGTGTCAGTCAAATCCGGATTCGCCAACGGCCTGCCTCAGCAGCTCGTCGTGACCGGCAAGCTGTACGACGAAGCGACAATCTGCCGCATCGCGCTCGCATACGAGCAAGCAACGGAGTGGCGGGACAAGCATCCGACGCTCGCCTGGGGGCTCACCTAATCCTGAGGTCCTGCGTCCGCTTCTCGCCGTCCGCGAGCGTGATCGCGATCGACGCACCAACCAGCTGTCGCAGCAGCGTCGGGTCGAACCACTGACCTTGTTCGACGTCGGTGACGGCGACGATGCGATAGTCGCCGGCCGGGAGGTTGCGCAGCGTGAAGCGCCCGGTCGTGGATGGCCGTGCGGTCTGGATTCGTCGTGACTGTGGCGTCCAGTAACGCATGTCGGTCGCAAAGATCAGCACCGTGTAGCCTGGCGCCGGCGTTCCGCCGGCATCCTGGAGCGCGCCGCTGACTTCGCCCGAGCTGGTCGAGAACGTCAGCACGCCGCCCGCGTGATCCTCGCCGGGCTTGACCTCCAGCGGAAAGTCGAGCGAGTCGCGTCCCGCAAACACCGACGACCTGATCGTGTAGCCAGCCGGCGCGCCGGCCGACGGCACTACGCGATACGAGCCGGGGAACACACCGCGCAGCGTGAAGCGGCCCTCCGCATCGAGCGTCGCGGAGCTCGGAATGGTGAGTTCCGACGAGACGGCGCCCACCGGCGCCAGCGTGACGCTCATGCGTGCGAGCTGCGCCGGCGCCGGCGCCGGCGTCGCGCCACCCTCGAACTTGACGACGCCCGAAACGGCCATCCCGGCCTGCAACACTAGCGACGCGGTCGGCCGGTTGCGGCCGTCCACCACCACCTCGGTGCTCGCCCACAGTTGATTCAGGCCGAGCTTGGCGACGTCCATGGCCGCCATCTTGGCCTCCATCGCCGCGGCTTCGGCGTGTGGCATTTGGCCTGGCATCGGCGGCGGCGCGCCCTCGCGGACCGTCGCGCGGGCGAACAGCGTGTACTGGCCCGGCGCCACGCCGGTGATGGTAAAGGTGCCGTCCGGCGCAGAGCGCGTCGACCGTATCGAAGTACCGGGCGGCTGCGTTCGATCCACGAGCTGCAATGTCGCGGTCGTGCCCGGCTGAGGTGAAACGACCGTACCCGTGAGCGTCACGAGCGGCACGAGCTGCAATTGCACGTCGACGTTCGCACGCTCCTCGCTCGCCGCCAGCATGAACGTCGTCGCACCTGACGCCTGCGTGGTGCCGGGAAAATAGACGGGCGCATAGCCTGACGTTGGCTCGGGCGCGTCGGCACCCGACGAGATCCGCGACGCGAGCATCTTGGCTTCTTCCATCATCGCGGCACTGCCGCCCCTCGATGCCACCACGGCCATCTCCTCAACGGCCCTCATGCGCTCCGCGACTTCGAACGTCTCGCGCGGGACGGCGCTGACGATGTACTCACCCGGCGGCAGGGCGGGTATCCGGTACACACCGCGGTCGTCGGTCGATCCGGTGCCGGCGCTCTGAAGCGTGCGCTCCCCGGTCCGCCACGAGTACCGCATCGCGCGCACCGTCGTGCCGAACGCGGGATCGCCAAACTCGTCGGTGACCACGCCGGTGATCACGCCGCCGCGCATGATTGGAAACGACAGTCGCTCGATGCGCTGACCGGCGAGGAGATGAATCAGTGTTCCCGCCTGGCCGGTGCCGGGCTTCTGCTGACCGAACGTCGCGCCGAGAAATCCGCCCTTCGAGGCCGAAAGCGTGAAGTCGCCGGTGGGCAGCGCGGTAAACGAGAATTGGCCGCGCTCGTCGGTCGTTGCAGACTTGTTCGTCCGCACGTCGCCGCCCGACAGCGTGACCTGCGCACGGCGGACCGGACGTCCCGTGTCGGCCGCAACCAAGGTGCCGGCAATCACACCGGTTCCGGCGGGTGCCGTCGGGGCACTCGGCGCGGCGTCTCGCGCACCGGCGGGGGCCGCGGGCTTCGGTAGTGTCTGGATTTCCTGACGGGCCGTCAGCAGCGGCCCGGCACCAAATGCGATTGCAGCGAGCGCGAGGGCGAGTCGTCTCATGGCTGGCCTACCTGACCGTGCGGCCACGGTGAATCGCGATGTCAATACTCGATCCCGCGGCGAGCTTTCGATCGGCCAGTTGCTTGGACAGGGCGTCACGAACCTGGCGGGTGTTCAAGCCTTCGACGCGAATGGCGCCGAGGAACGGGAATCGAATGGTGCCGTCCTTTTGCACGACGTACGTCCGCGGCAGCTCCGGCTCGTTGTGAATCAGCACGAGCACAAGGTCGCCAACGGCCGCTGCCGCATTCGGATCGAGCTCGACGGTGGGGAGCTCCTTCAGCGATTCCGCGACCTTGCGGTTCAACGCACGGAGCCCGACGGCCTCGAACTCGCGTGCGTCCTTCCGCGCTGAGAACTCCCGGTCGCGGTCCGTCCGGAGCGCCTCGCGTTCGAGCGCCATCTCCATGCGCCGCAGGTCCGCGTCGCGCCGGTGAAACTCCATCTCGGCTTGTTCAGCGGCGAGTTGGTTCTGAGCGATCGCAATCTTCGCGTCGATTTCGGCGATGCTCGAGACGCTCGCGGCGCCTTTCTTCACTTGTTCCTCGACTCTGGCGCGATCGATGTGCAACCGCTTCAACTCCACCTCGAGCTCCATGAGCCGGGTCTTCGCCTGCGATTCGGTCCGCCGGAGCTCGTTCTCCGCGCGTGCTTCCTGGATCTTGGCGCGCTCCTCTTCGAGCTGGCGCAGCCGCGCTTCGAGCGCTTTCATCTCCTCGATGCGCGCCTGCTCAGCCGCTTGCGACGCTTGCGCGGCGGCTTTCGCCGGAGCCTCGAACAGGCCGGCGATTGCCTGAACACCGCCGACGACACCACCAGCGACGCCCTCCCGAACGCCGCCCACCACGCCACCCGCGGCCGCGACCGTCTCGCCGGCGGCAGCAACCCCCGTGGCGACTCCGCCCGGCACTCCGGTCTGCACCCCACCGGCAACGCCGCCGGCAACGGCGGTTCGATCGGCGGTCGTCTGCGTGTCTTGGCTCAGCGCGACCGGCGCGATCGAGACGACCAGCAGCACGACCAGACAGACGGACAACCAGCCCGAGCCCGCGTCCCGCTGGGCGGTGGACTGGCCGAGAATCCGGCGCACCCGATTGACCAGCGAACCATCCGTGGCCGCAAGCGCGAGGCGCGGCGTTCGTGCGATCGCTGCGAGATCGCTCAGGGCCGTCGCATAGACGACGCGGTCGCAGACGTCAACGGCGAGATCATCACAGCAGTGCTCGCGATCCACGCGCATCCGTCGCGAGACGATCCAGACCGCCGGATGGTAGAAGAGGAGCGTCTCGACCGCCGACTGCAAGAGGTTGATGAGGTAGTCGTGGCGGCGGACGTGAGCCAGCTCGTGCGCGAGCAGTGCCTCGACCTGCGCGATCGACAGCCCAGCGACGGCGGCGGTGGGCAGCAGCACCACCGGCTTGATCCAGCCGATCATCATCGGAACCGACACGGCCGACGATTCGAAGACGCCGACCACGCGATCGAGGGCGAGGCGGCCCGCGACCCGCCGGGCCAGCACTTGAATCTCCTCGGACACCGGCGAAAGCGCCCGGCGCGCAAGTCGCCGCGCGACCAGCCATCCGCCAAACAACCGCAGCGACAGCACGATGACGCCGGTACTCCACACCGCCAGGACGATCACCGGCAACCACAACATCGGCGCACGATCGGACTGCTGCTGGAGATCGACCGGCATCGTCACCGCGGGCGTCGCGACGGCATCGGCGGCGCTGCTCGCGCTCACGGCCGCCGGTGACGAGGGCGCGCTGACGGGGATCGGTGTTGCGGACGCTGCAGTCGAGAGCCGCACGAACGTCAGCACCGGCGCAGCCAGCATCACCGCCATGGCCACGACACCGCTCGTGTAGCGCGCCGACGCCGAGAGCCGGCCCAGCTGTTGAACCGCGACGAGCACCAGCGCGATCGCGGCGCCTTGCCAGACGAAGTGAACAAGCGCCCACGCGAGCGCCTGCGCGGAGGGATGTTGGAGTTCGAGTGACATGAAAGACGACTCCTCTACTGACGGGCCAGCGTTTTCTCGTGCGCCTCGATCAACTTGCGAATCTCGTCGAGCTCCTCGGTCGTGGCCGGATGCGCGCTCAGCGCCTGCATGACGAGCGCCGCGGCGGATCCGCCGAACGCCCGATCCATGAGGTCGGACACCAACTGACGCTGGGTCTGATCCTGGGTCAGCCGCGTCGAGTACACGTGCGTGCGCGAGGACTCGTCTCGGGTCACGAGTCCCTTGTCCGCCATGATCTGCATGATCTTGAGCGTGGTCGTGTAGCCGGTTTCCCGACCCTCCGCCTGGGCCTCATGCACCTGCCGAACGGTCGAAGGTCCCTTGGCCCAGAGCACACGAAGAATCGCAAGCTCGGTATCGGTCGGTCTCGGTAGCGCTCGAGGCATAACTCCTAGTATACGAACCAGTTCGTAGATGTCAACGAAGGTCTTCGGACTTCTCGGAATCCCCCACCAATCGAGCGGTTTCACCGAGTCTGGCCACCACTGACCGAAAGCCCATTGCCGGCGCCGGCGCCAGCTGCGTCTCATGGGCTATGACGTGGATCGCGGTGTTCCTGGCCGCCGGATTGACCCAGGCCGCTCCGGCCTCCGTGAGCGGCGACGTCACCGACCGCACGGGTCTGCCGCTGCCCGGTGTGGTGGTCACCGTGAAGCGCACGACGCTCGTGGCCGTCACCGACGAACGCGGGCGTTTCACGATCGCGACGACCGGGGCCGAGCCGACAGTCATCTTCTCGCTGCACGGTTTCCAGACCCGGGAGTTGGCGATCACGGCGAACACGCCGCGCGCCGGTCTGCACGTCGCACTCGATCTGGCGCCCATCTCGAACGAGGTGATCGTCCGCGCTCCCGCCGTCAACACGGTGCCGGACGCACGTCACGTCCTTCGTCCGCTCGACGTGGTCCGCACCGCCGGTGCTCAGGCCGATCTGATGCGCGCGCTGGCGGTGCTGCCGGGTGTCGCGCACATCGATGAGGGCGCCGGGCTGTTCGTGCGGGGCGGTGACGTCAGCGAGACGCTCGTGCTGCTCGACTCGGTGCCGGTGTCGCATCCCTACCGCTACGAGACGCCCACGGGCGGTTTTCGCGGCGCGGTCGATCCGTTTCTCACGCAGGGCGTTTCGTTCACGACCGGCGGCTTCTCCGCCGAGTACGGCAACAGCCTCAGCGGGGTCGTCGACATGCGCGGCGTCGGCCGCCCCACCGCGAGACGACTCACCGCGACGGCCGGGCTCGCCGGCGTGTCTTCGGCGATTGGGGCGCCGATGGGGTCGCGCGCGGGCCTTCGATTCGCCGCGAATCGCACCACGCCGAGTCTTCTCTTCGCCGTGAATCCGCAGCCGGCCGAGTTCGATCGACTGCCGGGCGGGTGGGACGTGAGCGCGAGCGCGCACGCCGACGGCACCAGACACGGAACGCTGCGAGTGTTCTTCCTCGAGCGGCGCGATCACATCGGCGTGAAGCTCGAACAGGATGCGTTCGCCGGGTTTCTGCACTCGGGTGCCGGGCAACGGCTGGGCACGTTGATGTGGCAGCGGCGTCTCCCCGGAGGCTGGAGCCTCTCGGCGGCGGGCGGCGCCGATCGGTACGTCAGCACAATCGATGTCGGTGTGTTCCTGCTCGCGCTGGCCGATCGCAACTCGTCGGCACGGATCGATCTGGGTGGACCAGTCCAAGGATGGACGGTGCGGCTCGGAACGGACGTTGGATGGCAGCGCACATCGGCATCGGGTCGAGTGCCGAACCGGGGCGGCGACTTCGGCGGCGTGACCGGCTCGAGCGAGTTCAGAATCGCGCGAGACGACTGGCACGGCGGCGCGTACGTCGAAGTGGCCCGCCCGTTAGGGCGTTTCACGCCCACGCTCGGCGTCCGCACAGATCGCTTCGATCAGGCCGATGCGGCACGCGTCGATCCCCGCGTGAATCTCGTCTACGACCTGGGTCAGGCGGGCCGGCTGCGATTGGCGTGGGGTCAGTACCATCAAGCGCCTTCCTCGCGGTACTTCGACCAAGTCCGCGGCGCGCTCCTGTTGTCCCCGATGGCCGCGACGCACTACGTCGGCGGCTACGAGCTGGGATCCGCGACCGGCGCCTTGTTCTTTCGCGCCGAGGCGTACGTCAAGCGCTATCGCGACCTGCCAGTCGAGGACGCTGCGCTCGGCTTCACGAGCAGCGGCTACGGACACGCGCGAGGTGTGGACGTGTTCGCGCGACGCGTATGGCGCTTCATCGACGTCCGCGGCGGCGCGAGCTTTGTCGATGCCGCGCGCCGATGGACCGCGGCCGATCAACAGGCGCGCTTCCCGTTGCCGTCGGGCACCTGGCGTCCTGATTTCCACGTTCCGTTCACGTGGAACGCGGTGGTCAATGCACCGGTCTCGCGCACGGTGGCCGTGGGCCTCGCGTGGCGAACCGCGGCGGGCCGTCCCATGACGCCTGTCGCCGGTGCCGTCGCGACGCCGGCCGGCTACGAGCCCGTCTGGGGCCAAATCAACTCGGAGCGGCTGCCCCGATACGAGCGGCTCGACGTGTCCGTCAGCATGACGCGGACTTTCGGCCGACGCACGGCGGCAGTGTTTTTCGCAAGTGTGGACAACGTCACCGACCGGCGCAATTTTTTCGAGTACGCCTACTCGTCCGACTACAGCACGCGCCATCCAGTCGCCGGCGCATCGCCGCGCAGTTTCTACGTCGGGTGCTCGATCACCCACTGAGAATTGGGAATTTGGGGACTTGGGGATTTGGGGATTCGTGGATTCAGGAATGAGGTGTTGGATGAAAACCGCAGGCCATGTTGGGTTGTGTCTCGGGTTCGCGCTCGTGCTCGCGCCGCTCGCGGCGATCGTCACCGCTGTTGCACAGGCGCCGGCCGCAGACTTCGGCGCGCTGACGACGCGGCTCGAGGCCGCCGCGCTCGATGGTGACGTCAGCGCACTGAAAGAAGCGCGTCTCGCGTGCCTGCGTTTGCTGGCGGCGCCGGTACCCGCCGATCGCAAGATCATCCTGCGCTACACGGTGGCGTACGCAGGCTGGCGGCTCGGCTTCATGCCCGGGCTCTCGGAAAAAGAGCAAGGCGATCTGCTCGACGATGCGAAGACGCAGCTCGAGGCGGTGATTGCCGCCGACGGCCGCCACGTCGAAGCGCTGGGACTGCTGTCCGCCGTCTACGGCGCAAAGATTGGGCACAATCCGGATCTCGGCATGACGCTCGGCCCGTTGTCGGGTCAGCTCCTCGGCCGCGCCCTCAGCGTCGATCCCCAGAACCCGCGCGTGCTGGTGATGCAGGCCCAAAGCCAGTTCCACACGCCGCCGGAATTCGGCGGCAGCATCCGCGACGCCGAGGCGACGTTGCGCCGCGCCGTGCAGCGGTTCGAGCAGGAACCGGCGACCAAGCCGTGGCCGAATTGGGGCCGCTTCGATGCTCACGCCTGGCTCGGGCAAGCGCTCGCCAACCGGAACGACAAGGCGGGGGCACGCGCGCAATACGAGCTGGCGCTGAAGATTGCCCCGAACTCGGCGTGGGTGAAGTACACGCTGCTGCCGGCCGTCAGGTAATCTGGCCCTGCATGGCGCGAACGATCGATCTCTCGGAGCCGACACGCCGCCGCAGTTGGTGGCCGTCCTTCCTCATGTGGACGGGTGCGGTCGTGCTGTACGCGATTGTGCTGTCCCAGCAGATCGGGCTGCCGCTCAGCATCTCGCTCCAGAGCAGCGCGGCCTACCTGTACTCGCTCGCGCTGCTGATGATTCCAGTGCGCCGCTGGACCGAACGGGAGATGGCTGCTGCCCGGCGGTCGACGGCCGTGAGAGTCGCCTCACACCTCGGTGTCGGCCTCGTGACGATTGCCGCGTGGTTCGGTCTCAACATGCTCTACGCGCGCGTGTCGGTCGGTCCCGCGTTCTGGCAGGTCGTCTACGCAGGATCATGGCTGTTTCAGCTCATGTTCGCGGTGACCATCTACGGCATGGTGCTGGGCGTGACGCTCGCGATTCAGTCCTGGCGCCGCGAGCAGGAACGTGAGCGCCATGAAGCCGCGCTGGCGTTGGTCGCGCGCGATGCCGAGCTCAGTGCCGTTCGCGCGCACTTTCAACCACACTTCGTCCTGAACACACTGAACTCGCTGCTCGCACTGATCGATCAGGACCCGGCGATGGCGCGCACGATGGTCGTCCGCCTGGCCGACATCATGAAGGCCGTGTTCGATCGCGGCGACCTGCCGGCCGTGCCGCTCTCACGCGAGCTCGACCTCGTGCAGGCGTATCTGGATGTGGAACGCATCCGGTTTGGCGACCGCCTGACCGTGGATGTGAACGCGGACGCCGCGGCACGCGCCGTGGCCGTGCCGCCGTTTCTCCTCCAGCCCATCGTGGAAAACGCGATCAAACACGGCATCGCACCGTACGCACATCCCGGACGCGTGACCATCACGGCTCGAACGAGCGGCGACGACCTTCACATCGACGTCCAGGACACCGGCTCGGGCAGCGGCATGCCGATCGAGGGCACGGGCCGTGGTCTCCAGTTGACCCGGCGCCGCCTCGAAACGCTCTACGGTGGAAAGTACGTCCTGACCATGGATCGGACGGCCGCCGGGACATGTGCACACATCGTCGTGCCCCGTGAGATGGAGCCGGCACATGTCTCATGAGGCCCTGCGGCTCCTCATCGCTGACGATGAGCCGCTGGCGCGAGATCTGGTACGGCGGTACGTCGCGAGCCAGCCCGGGCTCGAGATCGTGGCGGAATGCGGGACGGGCGACGAGCTGGCTGATGCGCTGGGACACGCGCGGCCGGACCTCATGCTGCTCGACATTCGCATGCCCGGACGCGACGTCTTCGGCGTCCTCGAGCATGCAGCGTCGGCGTCTCGCCCGCTGCCGCCCGTCATCTTCGCGACGGCGTTCGATGGCTACGCGGTCCGCGCGTTCGATCTGAACGCCATCGACTACCTCGTCAAGCCGTACACCGCGGAGCGGTTTGCCGAAGCGATCCGGCGCGTGCGCTCGCGCCAGGCGGCGGATCGGACCAACGACCGGCTGGCCCGCGTGATCCGGGATCTGGGCTCGCATCCAGATCGGCTGCTCGTGCCCGACGGCCGCAAGATGGTGCCTCTCGCGATCGCCGACATCGTGTGGATCAAAGCCGAAGACGACTACGCGCGCGTCTTTGCGGGCGGACGGAGCTACCTCGTGAGCCGGACGCTCAAGGAGCTGGAAGTCCGCCTCGATCCGGCGCGGTTCGTGCGCATTCACCGATCGGCGATCGTGCACACGCCGCACATTCGCGAAGTGGCGACGGCCGGCGGCAGCCGGTACCGCGTGCGCTTGAGCGACGGCACGGATGTGCTCGTCAGTCGACAGCGGGCCCCGGAATTACGTCGTTGGATGCTGTGATGGGCGGGCTGAAGCCCGCCCCTACGTCTGATTCACGGAATTACTTGCGCTCGATGGTGACCTTGTTCATCGTCACCGGCGTGACCGGGCGGTCCTGACGATCCGTGTGCGTCTGCCCGATTTTTTCGACGACGTCCAGTCCTTCGACCACCGCGCCAAACACCGAGTGCTTGCGGTCGAGGTGCGGGGTCGGCCCGAGCGTGACGAAGAACTGGCTGCCGTTCGTATTGGGACCGGCGTTGGCCATCGACAGGATGCCGACGCGATCGTGCTTCAGACTCGGGTGGAACTCGTCCTCGAACTGGTAGCCCGGCCCGCCGTGGCCCTGCCCCAGCGGATCGCCGCCCTGAATCACGAAGCCCTTGATGATGCGGTGGAAGATGATGCCGTCGAAGTACGGCTTCTTGTGCTTCTCACCGGTCTTCGGGTGCTTCCACTCCTTGGTCCCTTCCGCCAAACCGGTGAAGTTGGCGACGGTTTTCGGCGTCTTGCTCTCGAACAGCTCGGCGGTGAAGTTCCCCAGTGACGTCTCGAAGTGCGCGTATACAGCCATCTCCGTATTCTACTTATCCTTCAACCACTCTTTCAGCTTGCTCACCTTCTCAGCGAGGGCCGGATCGGCGGCGGCGATTTCCACCAGCCGCTTGGCCGCCGGAATGTTGGACGCGACGGCGTAGTAATTCGCGGCGTTGAAGGCGCACGCATATCGCTGGCTCGTGGCTTCCCTGATGGCGTCGCGCAGCATCGCAATCTTGCGCGCCCTGAAGACCGGCTCGAGATCCTGCCGCGCCTCGATCTCCTGCAGCTTCAGGCCGGCGATCGCGGCACCTCGCTCGTAGCAGGACATGCCGTCCTCGAACAGCCGCGCTGACGTCGGCGAATCCTGGCGCTTGAGGTGTAGCAGGGCCAGATAGAAGATCGCCGTGCAGTTCATGTCTCCGGTCGAGTCTTTGCGCGCCACTTCGAGATCGCGCTTCGACAGATCCAGATCGTCCTGGTCGTACTCGATGATGCCCGCGAGCGTCGAGGTTTCGATGTTGCGGCGGAGGGCTTTCGCCCGTTCGATGTCCGCCCGGGCTGATTCGAGCTCTTTGCGGACGTGGCGGTTGAACGCGCGCCAGTAGTACCCATCCGAGACGAGCGTGGTCTCGGACGAAATGAGCCGCGTCGCGCTTTCGATGGCCTCCTCGTGGCGCTTCACATAGGTCAGGCAGATCGTCCGGCCGAGCACCGCATCTTCATGGAGCGGCGCCAGCGCGATGGCCTCGTCGTAGAAGGCGAGCGCGGCGTCGCAATCGCCGATCGCCTGATTGATGCTGCCGCTCAGATAGCTCGCCGCGACCGAGGCCGGAAACCTGGCGCGCGATTCCTCGAGCCGGGGGAATGCCTGCCCGGGTCCCAGCTGCTCCGCCATCGCGATGTCGAATCGCGCGAGAAAGAGCGACGCCTCGACAAAGCGCGGGTGATCCGCGCGAAGCCGGTAGAGGATGGGCTGGTTCAAGGTCGCGCAGGTGGCCGTGCGATATGCGATGAGCGGCGGAGCGCCTGCGGGCGGCTGCCGAACGCCGGTCGGCCGTGGCGGCGCGCCGGGCGTGCGTGCGCGCGGCGCGTAGCCACAGTCAATGGCGAGGCCGAGGTACTGGCGAAACGGCTCGCGCAAGGTGCCGGTCGTGAGCCACGTCAGCTCGCTGTCGACCTTCGAAACGAACGTCGCTTGCGCGCGACGAAACCCTGCCATCGTGCGACGCGGCGTTCCGACATCGTCGGGTGGCACGGCGTCGACGAGCGTCAGGTAGCGATCGGCTTCGACCTCGGGCGCGAGCTCGCTCGCGATCGCCCGGGCCTCCGCGAGCGGCTCGGACGGATCGAGCGCAAGCTCCTTGTGGCGAAGCGCGATCAAGAGACTGGTTTCGAAGAGCTTCGTGAGCACGAGCGGCCGGCCCGTGCCCCTGCCAATCCGGCGATAGATCGCCTGTGCGTCGAGCAAGCAGTCGTAGCAGCCCTGAAGGATCTGGGCGTCGGCCTGCTCGAGACCTGACAGGTCGGGTGGCGCCGGCACGACCGGACGCTTCGAACCGCACGCAATGACGACGAGGCAGGCTGCTGCCCCAACCCAGAACCGCACGCCGGTATTGGACACCGAAATCGGTCCGCTGGCCTTACGCCGTCACGCTTTCTCGCTCGGCCGTCGTCGCCTTGGCGCCCACCCGGTCGAGGCTCGCGGTGATGTCGGCGACGAGGTCCCTCGGACTCTCGCATCCCGGCGAAAGCCGGATCAGCGTGTCCGAAAGGCCCAGCTCGGCGCGGGTTTCCGCGGGAATCGACGCATGGGTCATGCGGCACGGCAGGCAGACGAGCGCGCGAACACCGCCAAGACTCTCCCCCAGCGCGAAGTACTTCAGCGACGCTGTGAACGCGGCGGCCTCCTCGGGCGTGCCGTCGAGCTCGAAGGACACCATGCCGCCGAAGCCGGTCATTTGGCGCTTCGCGATGTCGTGTCCCGGGTGCGACGGCAATCCCGGAAAGTAGACGCGACGCACGCGCGGATGCCGCGCGAGCGCCTCGGCCACCGCGGCGGCATTCTCCGCATGCCGCAGCATCCGCAGTTCCATCGTCTTCAACCCGCGCAGGGTGAGCCAGCAGTCGAATGGGCCCGGAACGCCGCCGAGCGCATTCTGCAGGAACCCAACCGGCTCGAACACCGCCGGGTCGTTCGCGATCACCGCGCCCTGAATCAGGTCCGAATGTCCGGCGAGGTACTTCGTCACGCTGTGGACGACGAGGTCTGCTCCGAGCGCGAACGGCTGCTGGAAGTACGGCGTGGCGAACGTGTTGTCGACGACGACGAGCGCGCCGGCGCCGTGCGCGATGCGCGCGATGGCCGCGATGGCCGCGATGTCGTACACGAGCAGCCGCGGATTGGTCGGCGACTCGAGCCACACCAGCTTCGTCCGCGCCGACACCGCCCGCTGCAGCGCCGCAAGGTCGCTGAAGTCGACCTGGGTGACGATGCATCCGATCGGCTCGAAGACCTTGTGCAGCATCCGATACGTGCCGCCGTAGACGTCGCCCGGGACGATGATTTCGGTCAGCGGCTTCAGATACGCGGTGAGGATCGCATTCTCCGCCGCCAGGCCCGAGCCGAACACGGCCGCGTGACTTGCGCCCTCGAGCTCGGCGAGCACGGCTTCGAGACGCTTGCGCGTGGGGTTCGACGTTCGCGTGTAGTCGAAGCCCCGATGTTCACCGGGGCCAATCTGCTGATACGTCGTGGTCTGAAAGATCGGCGAGACGACCGCGCCCGTCTGCGGCTCGCACGGCTGTCCGGCATGAATGGTCTTTGTCGCGAAATCCATTTCTTGATCCTTGTGGTTCGAGGTTCGAAAGGTTGAAGTTTGAAGTTTCCAGTTTGAAGTGTGCTGGCGTCAGATGCCCAATGCCGGCAGCGCGATCGACCGCGTGCCGCGCGCGTGAAATGCCCAGACGACGTCCTGAATGGCCTGCCACGACGCCGGCGCCGTGAGCGCGACCAGCCGGCCGTCGTGCACGGCCTGTTGCACGACTCGAATGCCGCGCGAGGACAGCACGTCGATCGCTTCCGTGGGCCACTCGGCGCGCTCGTTGTCGCCCAGCGCGAGAAACCACGGACCACGCGCGGGCTGGCGCAGTGCCGAGACCGCGACCGCGCTCCCCGCCGGCCGCGGCGCAGCACGCTGCGTCCACTGCCCCGTCACGGCCTCGACGACGTCGTCGACGATCGTGACGGCCGTCGCATCCGGACCCGCACCCGGACCCGAGAACGTCACGGTGTGTCCGTTTCTGCCGGTGAGCCGCAGGGCGTTGGCGACGCCGTCCAGCGGCGCGAAAGCATGGCTGCTCGCGACGAACGCCGGACCCACCCACGCGCCGGCGGCAGCCGGATCGAGCGACGCGATGGCCACCGGCTTGATCGTGCCGCCGATGCGCCAGGCGCCGCGCAAGTCCTCGGGCTCCAGCACGCCCAGGCTCGTGCACGTGAGGTCCGGGACCTTGACGTCGTGACAACCTGCGAGGTGCAGCAGGATCGTCAGTTTTTCGGCGGCGTCGCGACCGCTCGTGTCCGCGGCGGAGTCGGGCTCCGCGTAACCGCGCGCGACGGCTTCCTGCACCGCGGCATTGAACTCGACGCCCCGGCCGATCGCATCGACGATGAAGTGCGACGTGCCGTTGACGATGCCTTCGATCCGCCGCGCCGCGGAGACGAGCGGCCTCCGCGAGAGCGATCCGATGAACGGCACCCCGGCCAGCACCGCCGCATCGCACGCGAAGACCGTCCCGTGCGCATCGGCGAGCGCTTTCAGTTCCTGACCGCACGTCGCCACGAGCGTCTTGTTCGCACTCACGACCGGACGCCCGGTACGGAGGGCCCTGGCTACCAACGTTCGCGCCGGCTCGAGTCCACCCAGGACTTCGACGATGACGTCGACGTCGCCGTCGATCACGTCGGCGGGAGCGGACGACAACGGCACGGCGGGCCCGGAACGCGGTTTGGACAGATCGCGCACCAGCGCGCCCGTGCACTGGAACTCGAGGCCGGCCGTACCGAGCCGGTCTTCCTCTGCGCGCGCAAGCGCCGCCACGGCCTGACCGATGCGGCCGTAACCCAGCAAGCCGACTCGGACGGTCCGCGTGGGAGAAAGTCCGCCCGAAGTTTGAAGTTCCGAGTTTGAAGTTTGCAGTTCAACGTCAGTTGCAGACACACGTCCCCCTCTCGCGCCTGGTGTTTTTCAAAAACACGACCGGCACGATGAACAAAGCAACGCGACGCGGCCTACGCGTTGCGAGCGATCGACTTACCGTGGGAACGAGTACTGCTACCGACTGCGACGCAATCGGCCTCGCTTTATCTTCCCCGGTATCGGGCAGGAAGTAGCACCTGGGCGTTTGCCGCCTGGTTGCTGTGGCGTCTTCGGGCCTGTTCCCTCAGCCACTCGAGATAAGAGTCTGCGGCACGCGCAGACTGGCAAAGAGGATACGCAGAGCACTGCCGTCTGTCAAACCGGTAATGACACTATGCGCGGAAGAACTGGGATCAGCGGGCGTAGCGGCGAATGAGGACGAGGGCGATCGAGACCAGCGTGACGAGAAAGCCGACGTAGGCGAGGCGTTTGTAGCGCGGCTGCGCGGGCGCGAGACGAAGCGCGATCAATCCTGCGCCGAGACCGGCGAGGCCGGTGGCTTCGATCCAGGCGCCGCGCGAGGCCTGCAAGCCCGCCGCGCCGAGCGCGAGGACAATCACGAGATACCGGGAGATCACGCCGCGCTACCGCTGCGCGCGATCGTAGATGCGGTTGGCGCCGACCAGCGGCGCGTCCTTCTGCTGCGGGTCGCCGAGCCGGACAATGACGAACAGCCGCTGGCCGTTCTCGCTGAGCATGTAGGTCTCGCTCATCTTGAAGCCGTCGCTGCCGGCGATTTCTTTCTTGAACTGCGTGCCGTCCCAGTACGCCTTGGCTTCGAAGACCGAGGCGCTCAACTGGTACTTCTGTTTCTTGCTGTTCGTCGGGTACGTCAGCGTCCGAGCGAGGTGATCGACGAAGGTGACGTTGGCCTCGGTGAGACTGATCTTCAACTCGACCGGAATCTCGAGAAGGTCGCGTACCAGGTCACGACGCTCGTTGGCGAGGAGCGGCGTAAAGGCCGAGCCACCGCCTCCGCCGTAACCGCCGCCATAGCCGCCACCGGAACCACCTGGAACGGGCGCGTTGCCCGACCCTCCGGTGTTCCCGCCCGTGCCGCCGCCACTGCCCGTTCGGCCGCCTCCGCCGCCGCCGCGCGCGATCGAGCTCGTGCCGGCATTGCCCGCACGCCTCATCGCGGCCGCGTCTTCCTTGCGGCCGTTCGCAGCGTTGAGGCTCTCCTCCGCGTTGTAAACCCAGGTACCGGCCAGGCTATCGCGCGATGAGTCGGCGCTGGGTGCCGACGTGGCGACAACCTTGCTGACGGGCTGCACTTCTTGTCCCTGCCCCGTCGCGCCCACGGTGACGCCGGACACGAGCAGAACCAGGCTGCCGAAAGCGGTTACCGGCCGAAGAGGAAGAGGTCGCATAGCTGCCGCACCTCGCTAAATGACGGTAGTGGGCAAATCATAACCCAGCAGAGCGAGAGGCGCGCCGACGAAATGGGTACAAGAGCTGCGAAAAAAGGCCGTCGGGAACCACCTGACCGACAATGCCGAAATTCTCGAGTTGTCGTCCGACGTCCGCCGTCTGATGCCATCGGTGAAATACCTGACTCGCGATGACCTCCGAGGTCGTTACGGCGTGACCGGATCTCCGGCAAGCCAGGAGGCGATCTGCTCGCGCGTCCAGCGATGGTCGTCGTTCAAGTGCACGAGCAGCGCGGCGAGGTAGAGGCGCTTCTTGCACGCTTCGCCGGGGCACGGCTTGACGGTGTCGAGGCAGTCGAAGAACCAGTCGAGATCGCGCGTGGGATGCTGACCCTTGGCGTCGGCCGGCAGCCGGTACATCGCTTCGTACGCCGCACCGAGCGCGCACGACGCATTCTCACCGGTGTAGTAATCGCCGAAAGCCTGCTCGGGGCGGCGCTTCATGCCGTTCCGAATGTACTCGGCGAGCTCGCGCTCGCCGTGATGCGGCTTGCCGGAGTTTTCCGCGTGCATGCGCGCCCCCTTGTAGCTTCAGTTTTAGTAGCTTCGATTTTACCAGCAGCGATCGCGTACCGCGCGGACGTACTGCGCATCGGGTGTCGCCGACGTGCGGCCGGTTCTGGGCGTCCGGCACCGGTCAACCGTGTCTATCGACGGGTCGTGGCCGGACGCCGCGGATGCATCTGCGACTCGAGCTGCTCGCGTTCGTGGTCCGGCATGCTGTAGGTGTGGCGATCTTCGGGGAAAGTGCCGGCGCGCACCTCGCTCGCATAGGCCTCGAGTGCTGCCCGGATCGACGCGGCCACATCGGCGTACTGCTTGACGAAGCGCGGCGTGGGGCCGGGAATGAGACCCAGCAGATCGTGCCACACCAACACCTGCCCGCCGCAGGCCGCCCCTGCGCCGATGCCGATGGTCGGGATCTGCACCGCTTCCGAAATTCGCGCCGCGACCGCGGCCGGCATCGCTTCGAGCACGATCGAGAAGCAGCCGGCGCGCTCGAGCGCCTGCGCTTCCTCGATCAGCCGCCGCGCCGCCGCGGCCGTCCGGCCCTGCGCCTTGTAGCCGCCGAGCTTCGTCGCCGACTGCGGCGTGAGGCCGATGTGCCCCATCACCGGGATGCCCGCATCGACGATGCCGCCGATGCGCGTGAGCGTGCGGCCGGCGCCTTCAAGCTTCACCGCATCGGCGCTGGCTTCCTTCACAAATCTAATCGCGTTCGCGACCGCGGTCTCTTCCGAAATCTGATACGACCCGAGCGGCATGTCCGCGACGACGATCGCATGACGCGTCGCGCGCGAGACCGCGCGCGTGAACATCAGCATCTCGTCCATCGTCACGGGCACGGTCGAGTCGTAACCCAACACCGTCGTACCGGCGGAATCGCCGACGAGCACGATGTCGACGCCGGCCGTATCGGCGAGCCGCGCGCTGGGCGCGTCGTACGCCGTCACCATGACGAGACGCTCGCCGCGCCGCGACATCTCGGCGAGCGCCGGCAACGTCAGTTTGTGGGCGGCGTGATCGGGTTCGTGGGTGGCCATGACGAAGAACCGGTCCTGTCAGGCTTCTCGGCTGGTTCGAGAGCCCGCTATAGCCCCGCTCGCTCCGGGTGGTCGATAGGCACATTATCGATCAGTCGCGTGGCGCCGGATCGGGCCGCGACGACAAGCGTGGGCCCATCCACGAACGCGGCCAGCCCCACATAGTCGACCTGCAATCCGGTCAGCGCCGCCCGCGCCGCGGCAACGGGATCGGCACCCTGCCGATGGGCGGCGAGCGCCGCGCGGAGGGCGGCCGGAATCGCACGGGCACGCGCGCGCTCGTCCGGCGACAGCCGCACGTTGCGTGAGGACAGCGCCACACCATCCACGTCACGCACGGTCGGCACGACCTCGACGCGCGGCTCGAGATGCAGATCGCGCACGACCTGCTGGATGACGGCGACCTGCTGCGCGTCCTTCTGCCCGAAGAACACGACGTCCGGCTGGACGATGTTGAAGAGGCTCACGCAGACGGTGGCGACACCGGCGAAGTGCCCGGGACGATGATCGCCTTCGAAGCCGAGCGCCGCGCCCTGCACGGCAATCGACGTCGCATGCCCTGCCGGATACACCACGCGAATATCGGGCGCAAACAGCACGTCGACGCCCGCCGCTGACGCGAGCTCGGCATCGCGCGCCTCGTTGCGTGGATATGCGGCCAGATCGGCCGGCTCGTTGAACTGGGTCGGATTGACGAAGAGGCTCACCACGGTCCGGCGGCACGACAGGCGCGCGGCCCGCATCAGCGCAACGTGCCCGTCGTGCAACGCGCCCATCGTCGGCACGAAGCCGACGGAAGACTCGCCGCGTCGAGGTCCGAGCGCCTGGCGGACCTCGACGGCGGTGCGGACGATTTTCATGGCCGGGTCGCCTCAGCCAGCACGCGGTACATCGGCTCGAGGTCCGGCAGCTCGGCGCGGAGCGCGGCGAGATGCGCATCGACGGTGGTCCAGTCGCCCCGTGAAATGGGACCGGTGAGCTCGAAGTGGTTGTCGATCGTGCGGCGCATCAGCGGCAGCAGCGCTTCGGGCGGCGCACCCGCCTGCTCGAACGCCTGCGCGGCCGCGCGGTACAACGTGACGAGATAGTTGGAGGCGATCGCCGCGCCGCAGTGATACAGCACGCGGCGCTCGTCGGCCAGATCGAACGGCCGCAGCCCGAGCGTCGTCGCGAGCCACCGGCCGTGCGCCTGGCCCTCGCCCGTGTCGGCGGCGACGGCCGCCCACGCATCGTCGAGCTGCTCGGGGCCGCGATCTCGTGTGAACGTCTGGAGCGGATGGACGGTGAATCGGCGCGTGTGGGGATCGAGTGCCGGAAGCGCTGTCGCGCCGCTGACGTGCGCGATCCAAGGTCCGACGGGCACCCCGCGCGCGACCTCGCGAATGGCGGCGTCCGGTACGCAGAGCAGCACGAGCGCGGCCTCGCCGGAATCGACGAGCAGCCCGCGCTCTCGTAGCCGCGCCGCGACGGCTGACCCGACGCGCCCCCGGCCCACAACGCGAATCGACTGGAGCATGGGTAGATCCTAGCCGGGCCGGCTCCGGACCTGGAAACGTTTCATGGCGTCGCGCTATTACATTGCTGGACACGGGCCCAGTGCGCACAGGCCAGACCGACGACGACTTGATGGCGGCGTTTCGGGCGGGCGACCGGCGGGCGTTCGACGAGCTGTTCGAGCGCTATCGGCAGCCCGTGTGGGCATTTTTCCGCCGGCGCGTCGTGGATCCGTCACGCGCGGAGGAACTCGCACAAGACGTGTTCGTCGCGCTGCTGAACGCCGCGCACCGCTACGAACCACGCGGCGCGTTTCGCAGCTACCTGTTTGGCGTCGCGTTCAGGACCATGGGCGCGGCCCGGCGCGAGGCCCGAAACCACGAAGCGCTCGCAGTCGATGCCGGCGGTCAGACCACGTCGACGTCGGATCCGGCCGCGGCCTTATGGGTGCGCGATGCGCTGGCGGCGCTCGATGAACCCGATCGCGAGGTGTTGATGCTTCGCGAGTACGAGCAGCTCAGCTACGACGAGATCGCCGTGGTGATCAACGTCTCCGTCAACACTGTGCGGATGCGTTTGTTCCGGGCACGAGCGGCGCTGAAGGCCGCGCTCGATGGCCGCGGCCAGAAGCGGAGGGCGTAACGATGACCACGACACACCATCTGCCGGCCGAGGACGCGATGGCATTCTTCGACGGCGAACAGACAGATCCGGGCGGGCGGACGGCGGCGCACGTGCAATCCTGCGCCACGTGTCAGGCCCTCGCGCAGGACTTGAACTCGGTGTCGGCCCTGGTGAGTGAATGGACCGTCGAGCCGACGCCTGATCACTTGGTGGCGCCTCCGGGACACGCGCGACGGATCCCGCTCAGCCGCGCATCCAAGCTCATCCTCGTGGCGGCCGCGTGCGCTCTGCTCTACATCGCCCTGCCGTTCCTGCCAGCGACACCCGGTTCTGTCCGGCAGATCGAAGACCCCGCGGTGTTTTCAACGCACTGGACGCGGCAGCCGCGCGTCGATCTCGGTCTGCAAATCGGTGGCGCCAGGGTGATCGTTGTGGCGTTCATGGACTGGCTCTGCCATCCCTGCAAGAAGTACAGCCTCGCCTACGATCCCGTGCTGTCGCGGTACGAGCGCGATCGCCCCGGTCAGGTGAAGCTCATCGTCCGAGATTGGCCGTGGAACCAGGCCTGCAATCCCCGCGTGCCCAAGACAATGCGCGGTCATGAAGGCTCGTGCATGGCGGCGTTGGCCGTTCGCATCGCCCGCGATCGAGGCAAGGCCGAAGCAATGATTGCGTGGCTGTTCGAAAACATCGAGCGGCTCATTCTGATGAGCGAGGAGGAAGTTTCGGCAGCGATCAAGCAAGAGCTCCAGCGGCTGCTCGGCCGGCTGGATTTCGATGCGGCGGCCGCCGCCGTGCGTCCGGCATTCAATCAAGACCTCGCGGAGGGCGCGACATTGGCCATCAACGCGACGCCGACCTTCTTCATCAACGGTGTGCGGATTCCCATGGATGGGCAGTTGACGCCCGAGTACTTTGATCGGGCGATTGCGCTCGAACTGAAGAGCGCGACCCGCTAGCGCCGGCGCGACCACTGCAGCGACACGCGAACACCGGCGCCGTGCGGTGTCACCATCGGCGCAACGGCGACGCGCGATGTCGTGGACGTCGCGGCGTAGATCGTGTGCCGCCGGACATGGGCGGCGTCGATGAACGCGCCGATGCCCGCGCCCATGGCGGCGTTGAGCGGTATCCCCACGATCGCCAACGGCAGCATCCCACCGCAATCGTTACCACACTGTGATGCGACGAACAGCATTCCGACCGCGCTCCATAGGGCCATCACAATCGCGCCCTTCCGTGCCCCATCGCGCAGCCCATCAGGCACGTCGATGCGGCTCACGTCGCCGAGCGACACCGATCTCGTCGTGCCGTCCGGCAACGTCATCCGGACGCCGGAGTGTGTGAACGACGTGATGCGGCCTTGCTCCTCGCGGCCGTCGGTCGTCGTGACCCACGCACGCCTGAAGCCCTCGAATGACTGGGCCGCGGCAATCGGCGCGTGGGTACCGGCTACGCCAAGCACGGCCATCGTAACGAACATCACTTTCATTGCGGTTTTCATGTGTCCCTCGGGCGCGGCCCTCCGGCTCACCCGCTGGTCCATGACGCCTCCGACGGACCGCGTTACGTCCGGCCGGTTGGCCAAGCGGTGCGTCTAAGCGACCGAGATCGCAGCGCAACCCTGTCAATGAGGAATGAGGCAGCCGAAATGCCCTCCGACCCCCGTACGCTGCGCCGCGCCGGACTGACGACTGCGGCGGCCATGGCCATCATGCTCGGCAGTTCCGCGGCTCCCGGTTCCCAAACCACGACACCGCCGCCATCCCGCCAGGAGCCGGTGTTCACGGCGACGGCAAATTTCGTGCAGACGGACGTCATCGTCCGCGACAGCCGGGGACGAATGGTGCCGGGTCTCACGGCCGCGGACTTCGTGGTCTACGAGGACGGCGTGCGCCAGAAGGTCGACGTGTTCCGGCCGTACGTCGGTGGACGTGACATCAGCGTGGGGACGGGCACCCGCGGCACGAGCCGCGGCGGCATCATCACGGCCCCGCGCGCGGCGGCCGACACCACCGGCCGCGTGTTCGTGATTTTCATCGACGACCTCAACTTCACGTTCCGGTCCACGAGTTCGGTGCGCGAGATCATGCGCCTCATCAAGACCGTCGTTCAGGAGGAGGACCTCGTCAGCATCGTCTCGAGCGGCTACTCGTCGATTGCCGTCGACCCGGTGCACGACTACGGCTACCGGCATCTCGAAGAGGCGATCAAGAAGACGGCCGGCAGCGGCATGGACTCGCGTCAGATTCTGACCGCCGCGTCCACATCGCAAGGGCCGGCTGGTCTCCGCTACATGGCGCACACGGCGATGCGCACGGCGAACAGCATCCTCGACCAGCTCGCGCGGTTCTCGGGAGTGCGGAAGTCGTTCCTGTACATCAGCGAAGGCTACAACTTCAATCCGTACGAGGAGTCGAGGCTGAAGATCGAGCAGGAACGGTACGGTCGTGGCTCTTCGGTGCCGCCGTCAGACGAACGCGGGCGAGAACGCAATCCGAACGATCCGCAGGCCAGTCCGTTCGCCAAGACGGGACAGGTGTTCTCAGAAGCCGACCTCATTTCCGATCTGGCCGAGCTCATTCGCAACGCCAACCGTGCGAACGTGACCTTCTACACGATCGACCCGCGCGGTCTCGTGGCCGGGCCCGACATCGACGAGACAGTGTCGATCACCGAACACCGCGATCACGTGCGGGCGACGGTCGACAGTCTGAAAGCCGTCGCGCACAACACGGGTGGCATCTGCGTGTGCGAGACGAACGACTTCAAGGGGAAACTAGAACAGATCAACAACGAGACGAGCGACTACTACATGCTCGGCTACAGCTCGACGAACCGCGATCCGGCGAAGGGACGACGGATGATTCGAGTCGAGATGACGAAGTCCGGACTGACGCCGACCTACCGGACGGAATACACGCTGCTGAAGAAGTAGGGCGGGCTGAAGCCCGCCCCTACGTCTGCAGGGCTTATCTCCCCCCGCCGCCGGCGTTCGCCGGCCCGAAGTGCTTCTCGATCCATCCAATCCAGCGCCGCTGAACATCGCGCTGGCGAACGGGATCCGTCGCGTTGTGGCCGTAGATCGGATACGCGATGAACTGGGTCTCGACGTTGTTGTCGCGCAGCGCATGAAACAGCTTGTACGCCTGGTTGATCGTCACGCGGTAGTCGCCGGTGTTGTGCATGATGAGCGTCGGCGCCTTGATCTTGTTCGCGTAGGTGATCGGTGATTGCTCGCGGACGCGCTGCATAGCCTGCTCGTTGAGCAGCGGAGAGTTCGCGCCGCCGCCACGCGCGCCGTCGCTGATCGTCTGCTGATCGAGCTGATCGGTCACCGGCGCGCCCGCCACCCCGCACTTCCAGATGTCGTAGTGGCCCAGCATCCACACCGTCATGTAGCCGCCGTACGACCAGCCGGACACCGCGATGCGGCCCTCATCCACGATGCCGCGGCTCTTGATCGTCTCGATGCCCGCCATCACGTCGCGACCGGGGCCCGCGCCGGCATCCCCTTGAATGGCACCCTGGAACTCGCGGCCGAGGTTGTCGCTGCCGCGGTAGTTGGGCTGGAACACGATCCAGCCCTTGGCCGCCATCAATTGCGCCCCGGCGCTGAAGTTCAGGAGCGACGCCGCACGCGGACCACCATGAATCAGAAGCACGAGCGGATACTTCTGCGACGGCGAGAAGTCAGGCGGCAGCGTCAGCATGCCGTTGGCCTGGAACCGGTCGCTCGCCCACTCGATGACTTCCGTGCGGCCAAGCGGGAGCTCCGCGATCGCGGCATTGACCTTCGTGAGCGCCTTCACCTGCGACGTCGGCGAGGCCATGTAGTACAGCTCGGCGGGACGCGACGACGCGCTGCCCGCGAACGCGATCGCGCCGGTGCGGCTGATGTTCATGTCCACGAAGAACGACGAGTTCGGGCTCGCGTCGCCAAGATCGAGCTTGACGGCCGCGCCCTCGAGCGGCTGTTGCCACAGTGAGACTCTCACGCTGTCGTTCGCGCCGACGATGAGCGACTTCCCGTCGGGCATCCAGAGCGCGCGTGCCATGCCGCGATCGATGGCTTGTGTGAGGTTCCGGCCGGCGCCGCCACTGATGGGCGCCACGGACACGCCGCCACCGCCCATGTAGGCGATGTTGCCGCCCGCCGGCGAGTAAATCGGAAACGTGCCGTTGAGGTTGTTCAGCGGCGTGACGGCCCCATCGTCCACACTCACGAGCTGCAGCCCGCCTCCACCGCCGCCTCGTGGCGAGGCGTTGCGCGCGAACGCAATCGACTTGCCGTCCGGCGTCCAGACGATCATCGACGATGGCGAGCCGGGCGGGCGCGTGACCGGCAGGCTCCAGGCGCCTGACGTCAGCCGGCGATTCTCTCCCCCGCTCGACGGGACGGTCCAGATGTGGGTCGACGTCGGCGCCGCGGTCATCAGGAAGTTGTCGTTGATCGCGACCTCGAACGAGTCGTTGAAGCGCTCAAAGCCGGCTTTCTTCTCGGGCTCGTCGGCCGTCGCGTAGGCGATCGCCTTGCCGTCGGGTGACCAGGCAAACTGCTGCACGCCGAGCGGCGCGTCGGTGAGCGCCTTCACGCTGCTGCCCTGGGCCGACGCCACGTGCACCTGCAAGCGTGCCGCGGTGCCGGTACCGACGTTGGCGAGAAAACCGATGCGCTGGCCGTCGGGCGCCCAGCGCGGAAACGTGAGCCCCAACTTGCCGCTCACGATCACCTTGGTGGTCGAAGACGCCACGTCGACGAGCGTCAGCTCGGGATCGTACCGGTTCTCGTCGAGATTCGGACGCGAGATCACGACGGCCACGGTCTTGCTGTCCGGCGCGAACTGCGGATCGGCCACGCGCGCCACGCGCGAGAAGTCGTCCAACCCGAACCGGCGCAGCGCCTGCTGCGCCGGCAGCGTGATGACGAGTACCAACGCGAGCATGAAGGTCGTGACGGCGGCTCTTCGCATGATGGCTCCCTCGAGCGCGGCCCGATCGGACGGGCGCGAAACAGGATAGCAGGCGTTGAGGCAACTGGATTCACGCGGAGGCGCGGAGCGGATCAAGGCACGAGCCGTGCCGATGCGCATGATGAGCGGTCTCCGCGTCTCTGGTTCGGGCGTGACCGGCGGACCTTCGGTCCGGCGGCCGGGACGGCCGCCAGGGAGATCGCGAGGCACGCGCCGATGACACCGGTTGCAGAGGACTACGGGTGTCATCGGCATGCGCCTCGCGATCTCCCGGCCGGTCACGCCCTCGCCTCCGCGCCTCCGCGTGAGACTCGAAACTGCTTCCCTTCATGCATGTCTGCTCTTGTGACGACTTAAGGTCTGGCTCCAATCCGATACAAGAACGTGTCGCTGCGAATGAAGAACGATCCAGCCGACACGGCCATCGACGCGTACGTCATCCCATCGAGGCGGTTCGTGGCGAGCGCGCGGAACTCGGTGCCGGGCGCAATGACGGTGGTGACGCCGTCTTCACTCAGGAAATAGATTCGCCCGTCCGCGAAGACCGGCGACGCCGAGTGCGCACCCGGCAGACGCTGGGCCCAGATCGGCGTGCCCGTTTTCGCATCCAGACAAATCGCGATGCCGCTGTCGTTGACCAGGTAGAGCTCGTCGCCCACGATGATCGGCGACGGCGTGAGCGGCACGCCGCGCGCGAGCGTCCAGGCCACGTGCGTCTTGGTCACATCGCCCCGGCCGTCTGGACGCACCGCGATGAGCGACGGCTGCTGGAAGCCCGTGGTGATGAAAACCAATCCCGCGCCGTACACCGGACGCGGCACATTCGAGAAGCCGCCCGGGTAGCTGACGCGCCAGATTTCCTTGCCGGTCTGCGGATCGTACGCCGCCGCGTGGTGCGCGCCCACGCTGACGATCTGATCGCGCTCGGCGACGTTGATGGCGAGCGGCGTCGAGTACGCCTGGTCCCACGGTTGGCGCTTCCACGTCCTCCAGCGGACCTTGCCGGTGGCCTTGTCGAGCGCCGTCAGAAACGCCGCGTCCGGGCCGTCGCCGCTCACGACCAGCACATCACCGATCACAATCGGCGAGCCGCCGCTGCCATGCTGCGAGGAATACGGAAACTGCGCCTTCCATACGATCTGGCCGGCCGTCGTGAGTGCGGCCGTGCCTTCGGCGCCGAAGTGGACGAACACGCGATCGCCGTCCAGCACGGGGCTCGGCGTGGCACGCGAGTTCTTCGAATTGATCGGATCGCCGCCTTTGAACCTGACGACCTCGGTGTTGACCAGTTCCTTGCCGGTCTCGACATCGAACGCGACCGCGCGCATCGACGCGCCCTTGTCGACAAACGTCGTCAGCCACACGCGGCCGCCGGCCACGACCGGTGACGACCAGCCGTGGCCAGGCACGGGCACCTTCCACACGAGGTTCTTCGATTCACTCCACTCGAGCGGCAGGCCCCGGAGTTCCGACACACCTTGTCCGGTGGGACCTCGAAACTGCGGCCAGTCCTGCGCTTCCTGGGCCGTCGCGACCAGCGCGAGCGCGCTGATGCTGCTGATGCTGATGCTGATGAGCGCGAGACATCGCCGGGACATCTCGGCGCATGATGACACGTCCCGGCAGTATCATCATCAGCGCCGCCATGTCCACCGTCACCCGCCGCGACTTCACCCGGCTGCTCGCACTCTCCGGCACGGCGGGACTGCTGCCCATCTCCGCACTCGGCAGGTCGCGCGCCGATCTGGGGCCGGATGACTTCGACTGGACGAACGCGCCGCTGCCACAGACACCGGCAGCACCGGACGAGCGCTTTTGGCGCGACGTGCGCGCGCGGTTTCTGGTGCCGCGCGATCTCACGTTCCTGAATGCGGCCAACCTCTGCCCGGCGTCCCTGCCGGCGATCGAAGCGCACGAGAAGAACCTGCGCCTCTACGAAGCGAGCCCGTCGCCCGACGTCCGATCCGGCTTGATGACACGCGGCAAAGAGGAGTCGCGCAAGATTCTCGCGGAGGCGCTGCGCGTGACGCCGGAGGAAATCGTCATCACGCGCAACACGACCGAGAGCAACAACTTCGTGTCGAGCGGATTGGATCTCAAGGCCGGCGACGAAGTCATCGTCTGGGCCGACAATCATCCGAGCAATCTGAACGCGTGGCGGACGAAGGCGCAGCGGTTCGGCTTCACCGTGGTGACCGTGCCGACCGTGCCGGCGCATCCGGGCGCCGCCGGCTACGTCGAGTTGTTCGCGAAGGCGTTCACGCCGCGAACGAAGCTCGTCGCCGTCACACACGTCAGCAGCAACTCGGGTGACATGCTGCCGGTGGCCGACATCTGCGCCGCGGCGCGCGCCAGGGGCGTGCTGTCGCTCGTGGACGGCGCGCAGGCGTTTGGCGTCCTCGACCTCGACTTGTCCATCATCAAGCCGGACTTCTACACAGGCTCGATGCACAAGTGGCCGTGCGGACCGAAAGAGAAAGGGCTGCTGTTCATCAACCGCGCGGTCCAGGATCGCGTGCATCCCTCCGTCATTGGCGTGTATGGCGGACAGGTCGGCATCTCACGCACGTTCGAAACGCACGGCCAACGGGATGACGCCTCCATCGCGGCCCTCACCGAGGCGCTGAAGTTTCAGGGATCGATCGGCCGCGCGGTGCTCGAGCGTCGGTCGCGCCAGCTCGCGCGCGCGCTGATGGACGGACTGCGCGCGCTCGAGGGTGTGAAGCTCTGGACCGATCCCGACCCCGCGCGCTCGGCGGCCATCGTCATCTTCCAGCCCGGCACGCTCGACGTGCGACGCCTCGGCACGGCGCTCACCGAGAAAGATCGCATCATCGTCACCACGCGAACCGGACAGCAGTGGCCCGGCCTGCGGATGGCGCCACACTTCTACAACACGATGGAAGACATCGACCGCACGGTGGCGGCGATCAAGAAGTATCTAGCTAGCGGGGTGTAAGCCGCGCCGTCGCCCGAGCGACGACGAGCGATGACGATGCGGACATCGCGTTGAAGTAGCCCGCGAATCGCTTGGGCTCCGGAGCGTCGTACGCCGCCAGGTTCTGCGCCCATCGATAGCTGATCGGCTGATATCGCAGCTCGACCTCCACCTCGAAGGCGGCGCCAGTCGCCGGCAACTCAACTTCGTATCGCACACGATCGGCGCCGCCGGTGAACGTCGCATCAGCACGAGCGTGGCCGTGCACCGCAATCAGCGGATCGGCCGTCGTCTTTTCGAAGCCGCGCGGAAGCAGGCGGTTGTCCTTGAGGTACTGCGTCGCGGTCAGCAATCCGGTGGTGGGCCGGCCGTTGACGTCACCGAGAATGGGCTCGTAGATCTGCACTTCGTCCGCGCGCGTGATGCGGTCGTAGTGCGGCTCGAAGCGGGCGGCATCGGCGTCGTGGTCGTTGCCACGAATGAGCCCGGCGTCCGTGACGGCGCCGGACTCGAACACCGCGCGTCCCTGGCCATCGCGAATCGTCACATGCAGCCACGTGCGCCGGGCCGGATAGCCGGTCGGAAACTTGTGGCCGGTGAGGTTTCTCACGTCGACGTCGAACCCGACCTGCGCGCCGGAGACCGCGATCGCGCCAATCGCCACGGTCGCCGTGTCCTGCTGCATTTGCCGCTCGGTCGCGCGGGCGGTAGCCTCGAGCTCCGCGGGCAGCGCCTCCACGCCAAGCTCGGCTCGGAACCGATTCAGCATGCGCAGCATGAACGCGTTGCCGCCGACGAACACGTGGCGAGACAGGCCGTCGCGCGGTTCACCCAGGACCGATGACACGCGAATCGGGCCGTCCACCCTCGGCATATGGCAGGACTGACAGGTCTTCTGCTCCTGGTAGAAGGCGCTGTGCTGCCATTCCTGGAAATTCATCTGCTCGGGCAGCGATCCAATCACCCGGCCGTCCGGACCGAGCGCGTTGGTGATGAGCGTGTGGCACGACGCGCACAGCTCCGACTGCTTCACGTGCGGTGCTTCCGCCTGCTCGAAGCCGGTGGCCGATCGCATGATGGTGCGGCGCCCGGGGTCCGCCGTGAAACGCCCGAAGATCTCGCGGACGCCGTCGGGCCGGGCCGGCCGCATCGTGAAATTGCCGTTGAAGCTCTCGCGTGTTCCGAGCTTCTCACCCGCAATCTGATGACACACCGTACAGGACACGCCGTCCGCCGCCAGCCGCCCCAGCTCTGTGCCATCGTCACCGGCGATGGGCAGATGCGAAAACACGTCGCCTCGACCGCCGGACGCGTGCGCGATCTTCCGCGTCATCGGCATGTGGCACGCGGCGCACTCGTCCTGAATGTCGGCGGATCGTGACGCGTGATCGATCGTCTCGCGACGCACGCTCGCCTGCCAGTACGGATCCCGCGCGGAATTGGCCATCATCGTCGCGCGCCACGAGGTCCCAATCGAGACGTCTTCGCCGGCTGCCGTGGAGAGGTTGTTGTGGCAGGCGACGCAGTTCTCCGAGTGCGCGAACAGGGTGCCGGCGGCATGGTAGGTCGCCCGCTCCTGACCCTGCGGCGGCTCGGCCGATCCCGCCATCAGCACGGCGATCGGCCAACCGAGCGCGGCGAGCACCGTGACGTGCGCGAGGGAAAGTCGGGGCCGCATCGTGATCACTTCCAGAAATCGAACAGGCTGCCGTCGAACCAGTCCCAGAGGAAGTACACGAGCACTTGATTCGATCGGCTCTGACGCGCGTTGACGGGAATGCGCACGCCGCCGGCGATGACCACGTGCTGGATCTTCGAGAGCGAGATCTGCAGTTGCGGAACGACGTCCCACTCCGGTGTGCCGCCGAAGGGGCGCGCCCAGAGGACCTCGACCTGCGGCGACCAGGCACGGCCGAACCCGCGGTCCTGCAGCAACGTCGTGCCGACCGACGCGCGCAGGAAGGCCTCCTTGGAGGCCACGGCAGAATCCGACGGCACTTCGAGGCCGCCGTGAAACTGGAGGAAGCTGTTACGCGGCAGCACCTGCCCGTACATCGCAAAGGGCTCGTACACGAAGTGGCCTCCGCCCAGACCCGCCGCCTCGTTGCCGCTCGGAAATACGACCTCGCCGCCGGCGGCCATCACGGCGCCGGTCGCCATGCTGGCGTAGAACGCGCGCTTGAAGGCGAACGCGATGTCGCCGACACCCTTGCTCCAACCGCCGGCGCCGTTTTGCATGAATGCCACGGGCGCAGCTATCTCGAGCTGATTTCGCGGTCCGAACCGCCGCTCGTAGATCAGCACGTTGTCCACGCGCTTCGCACCGCGGCTCGTGAACGCCGTTGTCCACACCATCTCGTTTTCCGGGAACGCCTTCTCCGTGAAGAACGCGCGCGGAAGATTCAGATCGCCCTGCGGCCACTTCGCGCGATCGGCACAGAAGCCGCGCACGTATTCGACGACCAGCTCGATGTCGCCGCTCGAGAGCGCGTCGCCGAAGGCCGGCATGTGGCGATCGAGCCCGCGAATGCGCCCGCCACGTGTGACGACGGCATGCCAGTCGGGATCGGCCTCCGCGGTCGCGAACGCGCAATCGGTGAAATCCGGCAGCGGCGTCTGGAAGCCGACGCTGCTGCGCGGCATGCCCTTGCCGTCGGGACCGTGACAGGAGACGCACGTCGCCCGGTAGATGTCCTGTCCGGTGCGATCGGGAGACAGGCCGCCGATGGACTGATTCGCGGTCGCGGGCGCGCTCTGCTGGCCGGCCCGAAGCGAAGCGGCGCCGACGACACAGATGTGAAGAAGTACTCCTGCTGACAGCGCGGCCGTGCGAAGCGTCATCCTGGCGTCGCTAGTATACGGGCGCTACCGCGGCCGGCCGCCGAGCTCCGCCAGCACCGGCTCGGCGAGGCCCGCGAGCGAACGCGTCGGCGCGTCGCCCAGATCGAACACGATCACCTCGTTGGTCCCGCGACGCAACCACGGGCCGGGGACATACACGGTCTGCTGCGGGCCGATGTTCCAGAAGCGGCCGAGGTGATGACCATTCACCCAGACCACGCCCTTCTCCCATCCGCGGAGATCGAGAAACGTGTCCGCAGGCGCCGCGACTTCGAAGCGGCCGCGCGCAAAGACCGGCCCGGCCGCCCGCGCAGTACCAAATGTCACCGTTGAGAGATCGCTCATGGGCAGCGAGTAGATGTCCCAGCCCGTGAGCGTCTGGCCGGCAAGCGTCACCGATTCGGTGATGCCCTTGCGCTCCTGGCGGAGCTCTTTCTTGAAATTGACGCGGCCAGTGTTCTCCACGAGGATGTCGAGCGTCGCGGCCCCTGCCGGCACGTCCAAGGGCGTCGTGTTCTGGTTCGCGCGGCGATCGAGCGTGGCCACCCGCTGCTGATTCACGAACACGACGGCGTAGTCGTGCAGCTGGGTCAGGACCAGGTCGCCCTTCACCGGCCCCCGGATCTGCCTCCGATAAAGGATGTAGCCGTACGACTGCCCCACATCTTCCATCGTCTTCACTTTGGACGACCGGGCGGGCTTGCCGAGCGTCGACCAGAGCGTCGCGGACTCAGCGAGCTCGAAGCGAGGTACGGCGAGCGGCGAGGTGACCGGGGGCAGGTCGGGCAGTTTCAGTTCCGGGAAGTGCTTCGCAATGACGTCGCGGAAGAGGAAGAACTTCGGCTTCGGCCGGCCGGACTCGTCGAGTGCGGCGTCGTAGTCGTAGCTCGACGTCTGCGGCCGATACGTCCCGTCGAGATTCGCGCCGTTCATGAATCCGAACGTGGTGCCGCCGTGGAACATGTAGAGGCTGAACGAGCCGCCCTGTTCGAGCATCCAGTCGAGCTCACGCGCCTGCTGCTCACCGTTCGTCCGCGCGTGCGGCCGGCCCCACTGATCGAACCAGCCCGCCCAGTACTCGCCGCTCATCAGCGGGCCGTCGGGCCGGAACTTGCGGAGCGCGTCGAATCCACCACGCGCGCCACCGGTCCCAAAGTTCACGACCGCCGGCAGGTCCGGCAACGTTCCGGCCGGGAGCTCCGGTGGACCATCGGCCGTGAACAGCAGCACCTCATTGAGGCCGGACTGAACGATGGCGTCGCGGATGCGAGCCATGTAGACCTTGTCGGCCTTGTCGCGCTCGAACGATCCGTACTCGTTCTCGACCTGGACCGCGAGGATCGGCCCACCGCGGGTGGACTGCAGCGGCACCAGCTCTTTCCCAAGCCGTTTCAGGAATCGCGCGGCCGGCGTGACGAACTTCGGGTCGGCGCTCCGCAGCACGATCTTGCGATCGGCGAGCAGCCACGCGGGCAGACCGCCGAGATCCCACTCCGCGCAGACGTACGGACCGGGCCGCACGATGACGTGCAGACCTTCCTGCTGCGCGGTGCGGATGTACTCCGCGACGTCGAGGTTGCCGCTGAAGTCGAACGTCCCGGGCTTCGGCTCGTGGAGATTCCAGAAGACGTACGTCGTGAGGGTGTTCAACCCCATCGTGCGCGCCTTCTTCATCCGGTCGCGCCAGTACTCGCGCGGCACGCGCGGATAGTGCATCTCGCCCGAGAGAATCTGCAGCGGCCGGCCGTTGAACTGGAACTTGCCGTTGGCGATGGTCAGCCGCGAGGCCGATGGCGCCTGGTGTTCAACAGATGGGGGGGCGGACGTCAGCCCGGCCGAAGCCGCCAGAAGGCACGCGCATGAGAGCAGGGTCGCTGCACGCATGCCGCGAGGCTAGCAAAAAAACCGATACCGGGTGTCGGTTTTTCCTAGCCCCGGCGCAACGTCGCTTCGCGGCCCTTGCCGAACCTCTGCGTCGCGTAGCCGACGATGATGCCGACCAGGGAGCCGGGCAACATGATCTTGTAGAAGTAGTCGGGCGGCTGCATAGCGGCAACGGCATACGCCAACAGCGCGGCGAGTACGAACCCGAGCAAGACACCCTTCGCCAGCGACTGCTCACGATGCGCGTACCATCCGACGAGGATCCCGACCACCAGGCCCTTGAACGTCGAACCGAATACGATGCTCACCATCTGGTCTCGGACCTCCGGTGTGAACCAGGCCGTCAACCCATCGATGGCGCCGAGCACGCCCCCCAGCAACAATCCCAACAAAGGCTTCTTCACATCTCTCTCCTTGCGCATCGCCGTCGGCGCGCACAGTCCTCTTACACAACCGCCGCGCGTCCTTTCGTTGGCCGCGCGCGGAGCTAAGATACCCGGACGGGCAGCGCGTGACAGACGATCGGAAGACGCCGTTCCACAATCCGTTTTCGGTGCTGAAGCGAGATGCCGGGTCTGAAGACCCGGCCCCGATCACGCCGGGCCCGGCCGCCGGCACGGCGCGATCGCCCGCAAGCCGCGTCATCCCGCGCGCCGTCGTTCGCCTCGAACGCACGGGTCGCGGCGGCAAGGAAGTCACGGTCGTCGAGCATTTGAACCTCAGCGCGACAGAGCGCGACCAGTGGCTGAAGGCGCTCAAAGCGGCGCTTGGGTGTGGCGGCAGCGTTGAGGGCGATGCGCTCGTGATTCAGGGCGACCAGCGGAAACGTCTGCCTGGGATTCTCGCGGCGCGGGGCGTGAAGAAAGTGACCGTCGCTCAGGGCTGAGGCGGTCAGGACACTTCTTCGTCGTCGCCCCACGGTGACGGCTGCGGTCCGGGGACGATGCCAGCGATGTCGGGATCCTCGTCGCCGGCGGGGGCCGTCGGATCCGTCGCGCGCCGCGCTTTCGCTTCGAGCCGCCGCGCGACCTTTTCCTTAGCCTTCTCCTGCCGCGCGCGTTCACGGGCACGTTTGAGCTGGGTCGGTCTGGATTTCTGCAAGGTGCCTCCGCCCGCGTGGGCACGTGGTGGCCTTACTCCACGTGATGCGTTCCCTATCGTAGTCGATCAACGGCTTGCAGTTGCGCCCGATAATCCGGCGCGCTATGCTTCGAGCAGTCGCCTATTTAGCCCGCCAGAGACAGTTGCGAGCCAACGAGTGTCCTCGTTCCTTTCGCCCTGCCCATCGTGGAAATAGTCCACCAGGCTAAGTTCGCCGGTTGCCGCCTGCCGCGGCATGCCCGCCGCAAGCGGGCAGAAGAGGCCCATGAATCGCAAGCTGTTCGTCGGAAACCTGTCGTTCTCCACTGAAGAGCCGGCTCTCGAGGCGCTGTTTGCACAGGCCGGTACCGTCTCATCCGTCCGCGTGATGCGCGATCAGGCCACGGGCCGCGCGCGTGGATTTGCCTTCGTCGAAATGGAATCGGAAGACGCCGCGCGTGCGGCGATCGAGAAGTTCAACAACACCGAGCTCGATGGCCGGAGGCTCGCCGTCAATGAGGCACGTCCGCCCGCGAGCGGCGGTGGTCGTGGCGGCGGATTTGGCGGCGGCGGTGGTGGTCGGGGCGGTGGCGGCGGCCGGGGCGGCGGCGGATATGGCGGCGGTCGCGGCGGCGGTGGTGGCCGGCGCGAACCCCGTTGGTGATTTGGGAACGTTCGTCAGCTGCTTAAAAAAAGACTCGATCGGCCGAGGCGGGAGCATCGTTCCTGCCTCGGCCTTCGTTTTTGGGCACACGCCAGGGAACTGTCAGCGGCTCGGGCGTTCGGTTGTCAAAAATGGCCGAAAACGCTATGCTGACGTCGTCGGTTAGGCCTTCCGCTCGAATCACTTAAGAACGATTCGCCAGAGTTGGTCGCGCTTGTGTTTCGTTCTGCGGGACACCGTTGACGTGTCTCTCGCACGGCCGCAATCGACACGGGCAAGACTAGAGGAGGCGACGTGAAACTGTACGGCAAGGGCAATCGCGTATCACAGGCAACCTACGGCGCCGGCACCGTCACCTCCTCGGATGACAAGTACACCGTCATCGAGTTCGACCAGCATGGCCGCAAGGTGTTCCTCACGGACATGGTGACGCTGGCCAAGACCGACGAGCCCGCGCCCAACCGGCCGACGAAGGAAAAAAAGAAGAAAGCGGCCGCGGCTCGCTGACGCCGCCTCCCGGCGGCGTAATTTCCCGGAAGTCCTTCGGCACCTCCAAGAGCGCGTCCGGCACATCGGCCTTGCTGATGTTCTTGACGGTCGTCACGATCTCCAGTCCGAACATCTTCATCACCTGCTTCAGCATGAAGCGGCCGTCGTTCAGATCCTTCAAGCCCTTGATGTCCGCCATGGCGAACTTCGCCAGCAGCGCATCACTCATCGCCGCCGTGCCGACGGGCGACTTGATCGCGTCGGTCACCCAGAGGTCCAGGCCCATCGACATCTGACCGAGGCCCGGCGACACCTGCGCGGGATCGGCACCGGGCATCGACATTCCGACCGTAACGCTGACCAGCTCGGCGCGCATCCCCTCAATCGTTTCGAACTGGCCGGTCTTGGTGACCTTGATCTCAGGCTTCAGGCCCAGTTGCTGCATCATCTCGGCCGCGGCGGCGGCCGTTGGCTGTTTCCAGAACGTTTTCGCCGCCGGATCCATGACGACCGCCGTGCCGTCGGGACGCGTGAGCGTGACGGCGCCGGCCGGCGCGCCGCCGAACACCTGCTTCTGCTCGACGCGCATCCCCCTGTCGGCGACGGAGACGCTCTGATCGAGACCGCCTGGCGGATACATCTGCATGATCGCCGGTCCGACGAGCGACGCCATCGGATCCTGCGACGCGGCCGCACCCTGGCGGACTTCCTGATGGATCGAGTACGTCAATCCCGCCGCGGGCGGCGTGGCCATCACGGCAACGAGCACGAGCGATCCAGCGAATGCCTTGAGGATCATGACGGTCTCCACCAACCATCATAGCCCCCGCCGTCCGGCCCGCCCGGTCAGTACGCCTTGAAGATCCCGAGGTACGGCAGGTCGCGCAGATCGCGCGAGAGGCGAAGATGGCGGGATCGCCAGTAGTCGAAGCGCCCGGCCATGTGGGACATCATCTGACGGTGCGCCGGCGTGCGGCTCAACGACGCGGCCGTCCCGTAGAACCCGGCGCCGAGATCGCCGTACCAGTCGAGGTTGTAGCGCGACTTCAGATGATCGGCGAAGAAGCCGGTGAGGAGGAGGCACTGCGCGCCGGCAATCTCGAGCATGCCGGGATCGTCGCGCCACGCCGAGTCGAGCACGAATCGATCGAACACGTCGCCGAGCGACGCCGGCGTCGGCAGACCCGACGTGGTGCCGGTGGACGTCGACGCGAAGTGCGCGAGCACACTCGCGTTGTAAAGCACGGCTGCCTCGTCGACAGCCTGGCCTGAAGTGACGTCGCGCAGTCCAGAAAAAAAGAACTGCAACGTCTCACGCGGGTCCGAAGACAGTAGTCGGTCCAGCGGTCCCATGACGGGCTCCTGCTGGTGAAAAAGCAAGTCGGGTGCCAAGGCGGCATCCTGACGGATACCTGAGGACACGGGGCGAAAATGGGGTGATTTCTGGACGGCGGGTCGATCGGTGACGGTGGGCCGACCCGCTCAGCTCGAACTGGACGTCGCCGGCTTGGCAGGTCCCTTCGCCGCCCGCTCCTGCTGGATGCGGAGAATGCTGCACCACGACTTGTGTTCGGCAACGGGCATTCCGCACTCGACACAGATGCGGACCCGTGGGGCTGGGGGGGTCTTACCGAAAATCTTGCGCAAGAAGCTCATCGCAACGTCTCCCGGGGAGTGACTCCCCAATAGACGGCGTTCGACGTGTTTTCGTTTGCGGAAAAACGTGCCGGGCCTCAAGACCCGGCCTCCACTACCGTTTCACCACCGTCACGGTGACCTGCGACGGGTACTGCGCCGAGTGATGGACGACGTTGTGGGCGATGATCCCTTTGGTCTCGTTGTAGTTACGTCCGCCGGTGTTGAGGTTCCGATCGAACCGCGGGAAGTTGCTGCTCGACACCTCGATGCGCAACCGGTGCCCCGGCGCGAAGTAGTTGCTCGTCGTGAGCGGCTGGAACACGGCCTTGTACACCTTGCCGGGCTCCATCCAGACGAGCGGCTTGTCGTAGCCGTCGCGGTAGCGCATGCGTTGGATGGTCTCGTCGAGGTTGAAGGCGCGCCCGTCGGGATAGACGTCGAGCACCTTCACGGTGAAGTCCGTATCTTTCGCGTCGGAGGACACGTAGAGCGTCGGCTCGATCGCCCCACTCGCTTCGAGGCCATCGAGGAACGGTGGCGTCGTGTAGACGAGGATGTCGTCACGCGCCTCCATCTTGCGCTGATCGAATGAGCCGGCGGTGATGGCGTTGCCCGTGCAGCAGACGTTGCCGCCGTACGAGGTGACGGGCTTCATCGGATCGTAGGTGAAGCTGTCGGGCGCGTTCGTCCGCGGCGGCACGGCCTCTAGCACGCCGTCGCCGTCGAGCGTATTCGCCTTGCCGCCGCTCGAGAGGAAGAACGTCATCGGCTGCGCGCCGCGCGGTGGCCAGACGTCGGACGACTGCCATTTGTTCGAGCCCATCGTGAAGTAGGTGACCTTCGGCAGCGCGTCGATCACCGGGCTCGGCCCGCGCTTCACGAACTTGTCGAAGAACGAGTCGATGATCTCCTGATAGTTCAGCCGCGCGTCGCCCATGCGGCGCTCGCCCACCACCGTGTCGGCCGTCGCGCGCGTGAACGCGCAGTGCGCGACCGGCGCAATCACCGCCCACTGCTGGTCGGCCACCTTCGACGTCTTGCGTGCATGGTTGTAGAGCGCGAGATTCGGGCCCACCGAGACGTCGTACCACGACATGAACCACAAGCCTGGGACGTCGATCGGCATGTTGTCGTGAGAGAGCCCGCCTTTGTACCAGGCCGGGTCGTTCGGCTCGCGTTGGACCATCGCGCCGCCCGTCTCGACCGGCATCGTGTCCGCGAAGATGCCGTTCGGTCCGCCGACCGCCTTCAAGATGTCCTGCACGGGGAGGTGCGAGAGTGCCTCCGACCAGTTCACCTGCGGCATGCGCGGGACGAGATCGAACATCTTCGAGGCTTTGATCAACTCGTCCTGCGTCAGGTTCGGCGGGAACATGGGCCGGAGCTGGTTCTGCTCCCCCATGATCCAGGCGATGAACAGCATCTGCAGCGCGCCGCCGCGGTACCAGTTGCCCTGCTCGAAGTACGGCTTCACGCGACCGACACCGGCGCCGAAGCCCTGCACGTTCATGGCCGCGAACGCCGGCGGCTGCAGGCCCGCCACGCCCATCTGCCATTCGGCGGTAGACGAACAGCCGGTGGTGCCGATCTTGCCGTTCGACCACGGCTGCTTCGCGATCCACGCCATCGCGTCCGCGCCGTCGGGACGCGTGCCGAGGATGTCGTAGTTGCCTTCCGAGAAGTAGTGCCCGCGCTCGTTCTGAACCACATACGCGTACCCGCGCTTCACGGCGCCGAGCGCCGTCGTCATGTCGCGAGGCACGCCGTTGGCGACGTCCCAGAAATTGAAGTTGTACGGCGTGCGTACGAAGATCGTCGGCACGTTCGTCGCGCCCTTCGGCCGGTAGACGTCCGTGGCGAGGCGCACGCCGTCCCGCATCGGCATCATCACTTTGCGATCGACGACGGCGAGGGCCTGGAGCTCGCGCTCGGTCGCCATCCGTTGCGCGGTTTGATCGGGGGTCAAGCCCGCGCCGCGTTGGGCGAGCACGAGCGTGCTGGAGAAAACGACCGCGCCGGCGGCAACCGAGAACAAGCGCGTGGTCATGGCCGCTTGAAGAGTCCGGTTACTACGCCCTTCCCGCGAACGTGTCCGGCCATGGCCGCGACGACGGCCGCACGGGTGTCGGCGGGTGATGCGGCGGCGGGCGCGACGTCGATCGTTGCGTCCAGCGCGAACAACTCGAACGCGTAGTGATGGGCCGGGCCGTTCGCGGGCGCCCCGGGACCACGGTAGTACGGGCCGCTCACGCTGATCTGGCGCATGCCGTCCGGCAACTCGGGCCCTTGCGGCACGGCTTCCGGGAGCGACGTCGCCGTGCCCGGGATATTCCACACCAGCCAGTGCGGGACGTCGTCGAATCCGTTGGAACCCGACGCATCGAGATCGTGCGCGATCAGCACGAAGCTCGTGACGTTGGCGGGCACGTTGCTCCACGCGAGCGCCGGCGACACCTCAGCCCCGGCCTGTGTGAACTTGAGCGGGATCGTGCCGCCATCGGCCCACGCCGTCGTCGACAGCGTCATGATCTGCGCCCGTCCACGCCCGCCGCCACGCTGGCCGCCGCCAGGCGCGCCGCCGCGCTGCCCTTGCGGTGGAGGCTGCGTTTGCTGCGTCCCCTGCTGTCCCGTGGGCGGATTCTGCGCGAGCGTCGCAACCGTCGCGGTCACCACCGCTATCGCGCACCACAGACCACCTGAGTTGGTCATCGTCATCGAACCCCCGAACGGCGAACCGTGAACCCGAACCCTTGAACCTTTGAACCCTTGAACCTGCCTGTACGTCCCCGCCTGCGTTTTCCGCCACGCGTCGTATCGCAGGCGCAGCGTCTTCACGGGATTCAGATTCTCGCCATTCCTGATGGCGCCCGGTCCGTTGTTCTCTCCCGGCTGCGCAACGTTGATGTACATCGCGTACTTGCCGTTGTTGTGCGAGTCGCCGTTCGTGTCCGTCGCCTCGGCCATCAGGATGTACGCCACGTGCGCGGTTTTGCCTTCGCAGGGAATCGATGACGCCGCCGGCGTTTCCGGACAGGTGCAGCGGCTGTCGCCGCCCGCGGCATCGGCGGCATCCATCGCCGCCATCACGCGGTCGGTCAACGCGCCCTTGTTGTCGAGAAACGCTTTGATCGCCTTCGGCACGACCTCGCCCGCGCGAAGGATGTTGCCCTGGATGGAGTAGTAGATGTCCGTGCCGGGCACACGACCCTGAATGTCCTGCGACACGTAGCCGTTCGTCAGGCCCGAATGGCCGGCGCTGCGGCCCTGGAGATCGAGGATGCCGAACTGGCGGCCCTGGAACGCCGGATCCGCGCTGAGCAGCTCGATGATCTTTTCTGGTGGCGTGCCCTTCTGCAGTTCCTGAAACACGAGCATCTGATTGGGATGCCCCTCTCGCTGATCGACGGCCGCCTGACACGCGGCCACACCCTTGCCCGGCACGATCACTGCCTGGACGCCTTTCAAGAATTCGTCGTCCCGGGCGACGCACGTCGCCGATGCGATGACCACACGTTTGGTTGCGAGGTCCACGGCGATCACCGACCAAGTCGCCCAGGCCGTCCGAGGCACGAGGATCGCCACTACCGCCAATGAGAAAACGAGACGGGTTCGAAGCATGGGCGGATTATAGTGCGAGGATCCATGGCGCAACTCTCACCAACTCGCCCATCGATCGAGGCTCGCCGAGCGGCCGCCGTCCCTCGCGGCCTCGCCATTGCGCACCCGAATCTGGCGGTCGCGCGCGCGGAGGGAACCCGTGTGTGGGACGAGGCCGGCAAGGAGTACCTTGATTTCGCGTGCGGGATCGGCGTGCAGAACGTCGGTCACCGCCACCCGCGCGTCGTGTCGGCCGTGGCCGAACAGCTAGATCTCCTGACGCACATGGCGTGTCAGGTGGGCATGTACGACGTCTACGTCGAGCTCGCCGCGCGGTTGAATGCGCTCGTCGGCGGCCCGGCGCGGAAGACGCTGCTCGTGACGACCGGTGCGGAGGCCACGGAGAACGCCGTGAAGATCGCGCGCGCGCACACGAAGCGCCAGGCCGTCATCGCGTTCACGGGCGGCTTCCACGGCCGCACGATGCTGGCGCTGGCGATGACCGCGTCCAATCCCGGTTACCAGCAGAACTTCGGTCCACGTGCCGGCGAGGTGTATCACACGCCGTTTCCGTACGAGTATCGCGGCTGGTCGACGGCGCGCGCGCTCGAGGAGATGCACGAGCTGTTCGCCACACGTGTCGCGCCCGAGCAGGTCGCCGCCGTCATCATCGAGCCGCAACTCGGCGAAGGCGGCTTCGTGCCCGCGCCGGCGGATTTCCTCCGTGCACTCCGCGATCTCACCCGCCGGCACGGCATCGTCTTGATCCTCGACGAGATTCAGAGCGGCTTCGGCCGCACGGGCCGCATGTTTGCGTACGAGCACGCCGGCATCGAGCCCGATCTCGTCACGATCGCGAAGAGTCTGGCCGCCGGCCTGCCGCTCGCCGCCGTCGTCGGCACGGCTGAAATGATGGACGCTCCGGCGCCGGGCGGGCTCGGCGGCACCTACGGCGGGAACCCGCTGGCGTGCGCCGCGGCGCTCGCCGTGCTGGACATTTTCGAGAGCGAGCGGCTCGTTGAGAAGGGCGCGCGCCTCGGCGAGGAGCTGCGCGCGGGCCTGGTGAAGCTGCAACAGCGAGTGCCGGCGATTGGCGACGTGCGCGGCCTGGGCGCGATGCTTGCGATCGAGCTGGTCACCGACCGGACGTCAAAGGCGCCCGACGCCGCGCTCGCGCAGCGCGTGCTCGAGCGCGCGCTGGATCGCGGGCTGATCCTGCTCAAGTGCGGTCCGCACAAGAACATCGTGCGGTTCCTGCCGCCGCTGGTGGCGACGAGCGCGGACGTTCAGCGGGCGCTCGAGATCGTCGAGGGCGCCCTCGGTACGTAGGGCAAACCTTCAGGTTTGCCCAGACAGCGCCGCGGACGGCAGACCTGAAGGTCTGCCCTACGACAGCACGGAGATCCCATGCCACGCACACCCATCCTGCTCGCCGCGCTGCTCGCGATCGCCGCCGCCACTCCCCTCGCCCAGCAAGGCGGCGGCGCCAATCAACCGGGGACGCTGTGGCCGGAGGCGCGGCTGCGCGAAGCCATCGACGTCGCTCGCGTCGGCCGGAAGCTCACGCCGAAGTCATGGCCGAGAGGCGCCAAGGTCGCCGTGTGTCTGAGCTTCGACACCGACACGGAAGCGCCATTGCTGCGCGACGGCAACACATCACCGACGTCGCTCTCGGCGGTCGAATTCGGCGCGCAGAGTGGCATGCCGCGCATCCTCGCGATGCTCGACAAGCATCAGGTGCCGGCGACCTTCTTCATGACGGCGGTCGACGCGATGCTCCATCCCGAGATGCTCGCCGCCATTCAGAGGAGCGGACGGCACGAGATTGGCGTGCACGGCTGGATTCACGAGCTGACCACGCGGCTGACCGAAGCCGAAGAAGAGCGGCTCCTCGATCAGGCGATTGCGTACCTGACGAAGGCTACGGGCACGAAACCGGTCGGCTACCGCGCGCCGTCGTGGGCGTTCAGCGCCTCGACGCTCGATCTGATCTTGAAGAAGGGCTTCCTCTACGACAGCAGCCTGCAAGCGCTCGACGAGCCGTACGAGGTCATGTCGCGCGGCAAGAACACCGGACTGGTCGAGCTGGCGATTGATTGGACGCTGACGGAGACGCCGTTCCTCGGTCAGAACGGACGCATGCCGCAGCCCGAGCTGCTCTACAAGCTCTATAAGGATGAATTCGACGGGGCCTACAACGAAGGCACGATGTTCGTCCTGACGCTCCACCCGTACCTCAGCGGGCATCGCGCGCCGATGAAGTACCTCGACGAGTTCGTCGCCTACATGAAGTCGAAGCCGGGCGTCTGGTTCGCGACGGGCGCCGAGATCGCGAAATACGTGAAGACCCAGACGCCGCGATAGGCGCTACGGCAAACCTGAAGGTTTGCCCTACGTGCAGTCAGTCCTTCTCCAGCCGCACGATCAGCACCTGATTCATGCTCGGGACGCGCGCCGTCACGACGCGGTCCCACAGGTACGGCATCCACCGCAGCCACGCCGGAAAGTACATCTCCCACTGCACGGACGGCACGAACGTGAACGAGACCTTGTCGAAGCCGAGCCCCTCGATCGCGCGGCGAATCGCCGCCGGCGAATTGCAGCGGTAGTACGACGGATACGGATTGACGTTCATCGCGAACGCGGCGCGCCGCCCAAGCGCGCGGCCGATGAGCGGCTTCACGCCGAGCAGATCCACACAGCGCGAGATCCACGCGAACGGATGCCGTGCGTTGGGCGCGAGCGCCAGGAACACACCGCCGGGCTCGAGCACGGCGGCGACCTTGGCGAAGAACGGGCGCGGCTCCGCAATGTGCTCGAGAACGTTGTAGGCGTAGGCGAGGCCGTACGCGGCGTCAGGAACCGGTGCGGTCTCGAATCGTCCGTGCCACCGGTTGGCGAGCGACGGATGTCGCGCGATGGCGGCGTCGGGATCGACGCCGTCGATCGGACCGAGCTCCGCCGATACGCGCTCGACGGCCACGGGGAGCGCCGCGCCGCAGCCGATGTCGAGCACGCGACCGCGTCGCTGCGGCACCGCGCACAGTTGCCGGCCGAACTCACGGATGAACTCGTTGCGATGCGTGCCTGGCGCCGGCCATTCCGGCGCAATCCAGGCCGTCACCCGCGCGATCGGCATCGGGATGTTCGGGCTGGGTGCCGCCTCAGCGATCGTGCTGAGCCGAAGGAGGTCGGCGTGCCGCGATTCATCGGGCAACGCCTAGCTGCCGGGAAGCCAAGTGCGCCCTTGATGGCCGTTGTGGCCACGTCGACGCCGATGTCTTTGGCGACGTCGAGCACCCAGTTGCCGGCGGCTTTGAGGTACTCGATCGCCTTGGGTCCGTCGTGCTGACGGGCGGATTGCTCAGCTGCTGCAACTGCCCCAACGGCGAATTTCTGCGATGGATCGGCCGCCCGGCTCTCAATGGCCTGGCGCAGCATGGCGAGCTCATCGGCAAGCTTCGCGAGGTCGATTTTGTTTTCGAGCTGATTCCAGACCTGCGTGACGGTCAAGTCGTGTGCGTGTGCGTTAGGACCCACGGCGCCCGCTGGCCCGTACACGTTGTAAGTGTCCCCCATGATGGCTCCTATGAAGCGATCTCGTGTCGACGCTTCGTACCGGCCTCGCAGCGAACCTGCATTGATCTGCATCTTCACGTACCGCTCAATGGCGTCCGCGCTCTGAGTATTGAGAAAGTTCTGCTCGAACAGATCAAACTCGCCAGTGAGTACCGACTCGAGCTCCGGCGACGAGCCGTTGCGAGCGGGTCTCGGCTGGAAATCGAGAGGAAAGGCGGCGCTGAACGGATACGCCGTGTCCATCGTGAACGTGATTGCGGGCAGCGCGGCGGCGCTGAGCGCGCCGCTCCAGTACAGCGCGAGCGGCGACGGCCGATCGACGTATCGAAGCGTTAGATCGAGAACGGCCAGGTGCTCGAACTGCGCGAACGCGAGCGGATTGACAGGATCGACTTCCTCCAGATTCACGGCCCGATACCCACGCTCATCGACGAATTTCATCACCAGATCGCGCTCGAGAGGGACCAGCGATTGAAGCCCGATGATTCCGCAGCCTCGCCGGTCGGTGCTGGGCTGATACCGCGTCGGCGGCGGATCACCCATGTAGGCCTTGAGTGTACGCAGACCGTGGAGATGTTCTCTGACCTGGCGGAAGTACGTAGTGGGCGAAAAGCGCTGCTGCAAGATCCGCGGGGGGAGGAGATCTCCGTGAATGCGGTCGTCCACGAACACAACGACCGGTTTCCTCGCGCGAAGCGCCAATCCGATCTCGAAAAGGATGTACGGTGACGGGCCCGTCGCACGCCATGTCAGCACGGCGACCATTCCGTCGCAGCTGCGGAGGTTCTGCAGGAGCTTCGATTCGTTGACCGTCTTCGAAGGTGGGTCGAAGTTAACGATCAGCCGTTCCGCCTGCTCGATCAGCAGGCCGAAGTGGCGATTGATCGCGGCATCTTCCTTTCGGTAGCTGTGGGCCCAGTAGACGATGTGCATCTGTGCCGCGCGGATGGTAGCACGCGGGATCTGCCGCGGGCTCGGGTGAGACTCGTGCTGAAACGGCGCTGTCGGCTGTGAACCCTCTCCCTCGCTTCAGCCATTGAACTTCACTATTCGAGCGGCATGGTCGATGTGAACGAGGCTCACAGGAACGCCTCGCGCGAGACCGCGTAGTACACGGTCTCCATGCCGTAGTGCGTGTACCGTTTCTCGTAGCGCATGCCGAGTTTTTCCATCACGCGCTGCGAGGCGGTGTTCTCGGGATCCGCGACGGCGACGATGCGATCAACGCCGAGCCGGTCGAAGCCGAAGCGCAGCCAGGCTTCGGCGAGCTCGGTCGCCAGGCCGCGCCCCCAGTACGCACGGGCGAACGCGTATCCCACTTCGATTTCGTCGCCATCATCGAGATGCTGCAGCCCACCCCACCCGATAGGAGCGGCCGACGGCTTCAGGCTGACAACGCCCATCGCGTACCCGTGCTGCGCGTGATGATCGATGTAGTACTTCAGCCGCTTCGCGGCGAACTCGGGCGTGTTCAGCGGGCCGCCGAGGTAGCGCACGACCTCCGCGTCGGCGCGTAACGCGAGGAACCAGTCCAGGTCACTTTCGAAGAATGGGCGGACAAGAAGGCGTGGGGTTTCGAGCATCAACTTCTGGCTTTTGGCTTTTGGCTTTCTACAAGAGCCCTTTGATCCATCCTCCATCCACCGCAATCGACTGTCCGGTGATGTAGCTCGCACGACCGGAGGCAAGGAACGCGGCGAGCGCCGCGAACTCGCGCGGCTCGCCGATTCGACCCATCGGGATCTGCGCCGCCCACTTCGCGACGACTTCAGCCGGCGTGCCACCGCCAGATCCCGCCATCTGCTCGGACAGCTCGACGACCCGCTCGGTGCGTGTGTAACCCGGCATCAGGTTGTTCACCGTGATGCCCTCGGCGGCGACTTCGTTGGCGAGCGTTCGCGCGAACGCCGTCACGGCCGCGCGCAGGCTGTTCGACAGCATCAGGCCATCCACAGGTTGCTTCGCCGCAATCGAGGTGATGTTGATGATGCGGCCCCACCTGCGCTCGCGCATGCCTGGCAATACTGCGCGAGCGAACGTCACGGCACTCGTGAGCAGCACGCGCGTCGCGGCGTCCCAATCCTCGGCGCTGAGCGTGTCGAACTTCCCGGAGCGCGGTCCACCGGAGTTCGTGACGAGAATGTCCCACCGGCCGAAC
>Ga0137427_10000102_pt1 | contig 45378 bp, 38 predicted proteins | sample EasRivERMZT700_2_FD_102309 | JGI IMG/M metagenome (GOLD analysis project Ga0137427, IMG submission 102309) | Soil microbial communities from meander-bound floodplain in the East River, Colorado, USA - East River MetaG ERMZT700_2 | ecosystem: Environmental > Terrestrial > Soil > Floodplain ...
AGATACTTCTTGGTCAGGGGGTGAGCGAATTGCGTCGTCGGCTGGGTTGCCATGACGAGTCGAATCGCGTAGTCCTGAACGGCCGTTGAGATCGGCACAGCCAATGCAGTATCGCGTAACTGCATGATCTTTTCGGAATTCCAGACTCTTTCAACGACGGGCTCTTCCAGATAGGTCGTACGATCGAGAATTGTGTGGATATCGTCGACCTCCGGGAAATCCATCTTCAACTTGAGGAAAAACCGGTCGAGCTGCGCTTCCGGAAGCGGATAGGTCGCTTCCAGTTCCAAAGGATTCAATGTCGCAAGAACCACGAAAGGCAGATCGAGCTTGTACGTTTGCTTGCCCACGGTGACGGTCTTTTCCTGCATCGCTTCCAATAAGGCCGATTGCGTCTTCGGTGTGGCTCGATTGATCTCGTCCGCCAGAATGATGTTTGCGAAGATCGGACCCGGTTGAAAGTCCAGGAATTTATCTCCGTGCTCATTTTCCTGAACGACGTTCGTTCCCAGGATATCCGCCGGCATCAAATCGGGAGTGAACTGAATTCTTGAAAAACTGAGGTGCAGCGCGTCGCTGAGTGTCTGAACGAGTTTGGTTTTCCCGAGACCCGGTACGCCTTCGAGGATCACATGGCCCCTGGCCAGTACCGTCATCAACACGTCGTCGATAATTCCGCTGTAACCGACGATCACCTTTGAGATCTCGGCATGAACCCGTTTAAAGTCCGTGCGGAACGAGTCCATCTGTCGATCTAAAACTGTGTTTGACATTCCGGTCTCCGTACTTCGATTGAATCAGCGATTATAAACGCAATTGGGTCCCGCGCCGCTATCTCTGTTGATTTCAACGGCCCCCCAAAGTGGTACCTCAAGGGTAATTGACACGTGTTCAGCAAGTGCTAAGGTTTCCTTCTGTGCCGAGATCATCACATGTCGCCGTCGAGCGCCTTAGGGGCTACGCCAATGCGCTATCGACGCTTACCGAAGACGAGCATGCTCACATCGCGCGCTGCCTTGCCTGCCAGGATTCGCTCGGCCAATGCCTCGCAGAAAGCAAGTCTGAAGAAGATTCTTCCATACAACACGGATAGCATCTCCTGAATCTCGGTGAGCCGGATTGAATATAATGTCGGCTCGCCCAAAAAAATCCCTGGAGGCGGAGTATGGACGTTTCGCGAGTTCGAGCCTGGTGGTCTCACCGGCAGGGTATGGATGGTTCTCTACAAGGAAAGTCCGCAGCAGAAGTTCTGGAGCGCTCCGGATGGGCCCGTTCTGTCGGCGGTGTGGCCCCGTATCTCACTCTTTATTCGCGGGCCGGCATCGGCCGTGAAGCCGCAGATAAAGCATTAGCCCAGCTTCAAATTCATGAACTGCCGTCCGCTCGTGGCTGTACCTACGTTTTGCCGGCCGCCGACTTCGCACTCGGATTGAAGGTGGGAGAGCCGTTCGGAAACGCCGATATGCGCACCGCGGACAAACTCGGCGTAACAGAGAAAGAAGTCGAAAAGCTGTGTGAAGCGGTCCTTAAAGCTCTCGGGAAAGGCCCGCTGGCGCCGGACGACATTCGTAATGCCACTGGCAACGCGTCGCGCAACCTCGGTGATGAAGGTAAGAAGAAAGGCATGATCACTACTTTGCCGTTGGCGCTGGGAAAGCTTCAGGTCATGGGCGAGATTCGACGCGTACCAACCAATGGAAGACTCGATCAGCAGCGCTACCAATACGCGCTGTGGCGGCCAAACCCATTCAAAGCCTTCAAGCTTTCTGCTGAAGAAGCCAATGTTGAACTCGCCAGAAGGTACTTTCGCTGGATCGGACCAGCGACTTTGAATGAGTTCCAACAGTTCGCAGGATTGGGAGTGAAGGACTCCAAAACAACAGTCGAATCGCTAGAGCTTGTTCCGGTTGAAAGCGGCAGCGATCGACTGATGTTTGCAGACGACCGCGAAGCATTTCAGAGCCTGAAAATTCCGACGAAGCCTCAGTACAAACTGGTTGGAGGTATTGATTCGATCGCGCTGCTCAGACGCGATCTGCAACTTCTGCTCGACGACAAGGACAGCAAACGAGACATCATCAAGGATCCGTCTGCCAAAGCCGGCAGCGGTCTGATGGATCTTCCAAACCATGGAATTTTCGATCGCGGACGACTGATTGGACTTTGGGAATACGACGTGGATTCCGGGTCGATCGCATGGTTGGCTTTCGGTGTGAAAGACAAAGCGCTGGATGCGGCCGTCAAAGAGACGGAGCAGTACGTACGTGAGCAGCTTGGAGACGCTCGATTGTTTAGTCTGGATAGTCCAAAGAGTCGAATACCGCGAATCCAGGTACTAAGAAAGGCAACCGGGAAGTAAAATACCCGGATGAGCGTTTCGATCGAATTGCGCGAAATCGGCAACGTTGTTGTTCTGGACCTCGATGGAGAGTCTTCCATCATGGACGGTACGATTCTCCAGCAGACGGTGCGTCCTCTTTTGAAAGATGGCAAACGTCTTTTCGTTTTAAACCTTGCCGGTCTGCGCCATTTGGATAGTTTTGGTCTCGGTCAGATGGTAGCCACGTATACCAGCGTTCGAGATCAAAACGGCGACGTTAAGCTGGCGAACCCCGTCCCTACAGTAAAGAACCTGCTGCGCTACACTCGTATCGACACCGTGCTGAAAGTCTATGCCACCGAAGCAGAGGCGATACAGGAATTGCTAAAGCCTACAGCGACGTAGATGTCAAAACGATCGCCGTTAGCATCCATCTTCCTGATCATCCTCGTCGACATTCTCGGTCTGACGATCATTTTGCCGTTGCTGCCGTTTTACGCCGAGAGTCTCGGCGCTTCACCTTTGGTGGTCGGCATGTTGATTTCAAGCTACGCAGCTTGCCAGTTGATCGCCGGTCCCATCCTTGGACAGATCTCTGACAAAGTCGGACGCAAACCCGTCCTGCTGGTCAGTCAATGTGGAACCTTTGCGGGATTTGTCCTCCTGGCGATGTCGCAATCCCTGGGGCTCGTATTTCTGGCGAGAATCATTGACGGCCTTACGGCGGGCAACATTTCGGTAGCTCAGGCTTACATTGCCGATGTCACTGAAGAATCCAAGCGAACGCAGTCGTTCGCCTTGATTGGCATCGCCTTTGGTATTGGCTTTCTGATTGGACCCGCAGTCTCCGGCTTCCTTGCTCACTATTCGCATGTCTATCCGATCATTCTGGCTGCCTGTCTTTCGGCGCTAAGCATTGTCGCCACCACCTTCCTTCTCCCCGGTAAAGGCGAAGTTCACCAGGAAGCTCACAGCGCTGCAGAGACCGGAATGCGTCGAACGTTCAGTGTCCTCCGAGAACCTGGCGTCTCGCGACTATTCCTCCAGTTCACCGCGTTCTCCTTTACATTCGCAATCTTCATGTCCGGCTTCGCTCTATTTGCGGAGCGCCGCTTCACCTGGCAAGGCCAGGCGTTCCACGCGGCTCAAGTCGGTTACGCTCTAGCCTTTCTTGGATTGGCGGGAGTGTTGATTCAGGGTGGACTGATCCGTCCTCTGGTTAAGAAGGTGGGCGAAGCCCGATTAGTTCCTGCCGGTTTCGTCTCGATGGTGATTGGACTCTCGTTGCTCGGACTGATTCACGGGGTACCGGAACTGCTCGGAGTGATGGTTGTTATTGCCTTTGGAAGTTCCGTCGTTCGACCGTCGCTATCTACCATGATCACGCAAGCCGTCGGGCGTAAGCGTCAAGGGATGGCGTTGGGACTGACGCAATCGCTGATGTCTATCGCACAGATTATTTGCCCCGCAATCAGCGGTATTCTCATTCAACATCAGATGCTCACGACATGGGCTTTCGCAGGAGCATTCTGCGCAGTGGTGGGATTGATCTGCTGTTACTATGGACGCGAAGCCTCGACTTACGTTTCCGGCGATGCCTCTCTCGGAAACTGATTGACTCCTCTGAACCACGTCAACAATAGCCACAACGGAACGGCGAGAACAATGGCAACGTTCAAAGTCTCGATCTCGATACCGGAGTGTTGCCGGTCGTAGGAAGACAGTTGCTGGATGCCAACGTTGCATGCGAGCAGAATCAGCCAGCCGACGTTTCGTTTGCTCTTAACGGACCCTTTCCACGACGTTCGCGCAAGCATCGGCTTAATGACGAAATAATTGAGAATGAGATCGACAAGACCGATGGCCAGCAGACCAACTATGAAAATTGCAAAGATGAAGAAGTTCAATCCCAGCATGTAAAGAGCAGCGGCGCCGGCGATGAACCAAACCACCCGGTCGGTTGCGAAGGTGAACGCAAATCTGCGGAAAACTATCGGCGGAGACTGGTGTGCGCGAGGGATGAATGGAGATAAATCGACCGTCGGAGCCAGCCTGATCGCTTCATCGTAGGCCGCGTTGATTTCTGCGCTGCGATGATTATTTTGAACCTTTAGCTGTGGACTGCGGACCCGGTCGGGATGCCATCTCTTCATCAGGCGGCGTCGGGCTCGCTTGATAACTTCGATGTCGTTTGTCCGCTGGATTCCCAAAACGTCCCAGCAACTTTTGGTATCCGTCCTGTTCATCTGAAGTGAAAAAGTTCGACAGACCGCGCGGACAACGCCGCGACATCACTTCTTGGCTTCGATTTTGATTTGTCTCAGCAATTCGAGTCTGGTTTCCAATTCAGCTTTGCCGGCAGGAAAACCGTTCGCATTCAGAATGGCCGAAATAATATCGACGTTCTGCTGGCGATTGACGCGTTCGGGATTCGCGGGAGGCATCGAAAGACGGATACGCTCTGACAAATCGCCGACCGTCAAACCGCTCCAACTCGACATAAATGTGCTGCCGAATAGCCCCGGCGCAATCTCCCCGCCGCTGAGGTCTTGACCATGACATTCCGAGCATTTCTCCGCAAACTGGGCGCTCCCTCGTTTCAGTTGCTCTTCGGTAAAAACGCCTTCCAGAACGGACCGCGCGGGGGCTGACTGAGAACCTGCGCCGGCGCGGAACACACCAGCGGTCATTAGGATAATTGCGCCAACAACAAAGACTCGAACCTTCATTAACACCTCACTCGATCCCGAGATATACCATGGAACCGGCTTTCGCACATAAATCGACCGATCGGATTGTAGCGGCGGTCTATGACGCCGACGATCTCGCAACATTGTCGGCGGTCATAGACCGCCGCTACAGCTAACGGATCTCGCTCATGGGCAGCCGGAACGCGACATATTCGCCTGAATAATTGCCGCCGCTGATCGCCACAACGATGTATTGACGTCCGTTGACCGCATACGTCATCGGCGAACCGCTTTGAGGAGCCGGCAAATATACGGCGCCGACCTCTTTGCCTGTCGCTTTGTTGTAGGCACGGAGCATCGCTCCCCGTGGACGATCGGGCATTATTGTAACGCTCGGATCGCCAAGAATGACGAGGGTTTTCGTCACCACAAGTCCTACGCTGCCACCTTGTCCGGTCTTTGGCAGATTATTGCGACGAAGGTAATCGGCAAGTATAGGCCCCACCTTCGGGTGATTGCGCACGACGTCCGGTGTATCGCCGTGAGGCACAGACCACAAAAGGTCGCCTTTGTTCAAATCGATCGCGGAAAGCACACCGTAGGGTGGCTTCAGAATCGACATACCCTCGATCGTCAATAGATTTGCCGGAGCGGGCACAGGCGTTGGCGCGGCGGCCCCACGATTTGCCGGAGCCGGCGGCGGAGCGGCAGCGGCTCCTCTCTCTCCCGATGCCGCGGGAAAATCGGCCGCGCTTCCGAATCCCGGACCTTCAGATATACGGAATTCAAGATCGTCGCGACCGGAGACATACCGAATATCTGAAAAGCCAGGAGGCGGAGTTCGTAAGGTGCCGGTAGTCACCGACGTTTGCGATGCCTGCGCGTAAACGATCTTCGTCTCGGGATCCAGACCTCCGCCGGGCCAGTTGGTGCCGCCTCCCGTGTTCCCGATGTTCAGTGCTCCAACCATTCGAGAGGTGCCGACGATATACGGCATGTATGGAGTGTTGGCCCACTTATACCTTTCGAGGTTTTGCAGAGCGATTGACCGGAGTTCCGGCAGATAGTCAATCAAGTCGTTCGGCACGTTTACGAAAGGCCGACCATAGGCTGGAGGTTTGGTTGGTATCGGCTGTGTGGCCGCTGTTTTTTCGCCAGGGACGTCGGATTGTGGAACTGGTACTTCCGGAATTGGCCAGATCGGCTGACCGGACACACGATCGAACACGTAGAGATACGCCTGTTTCGACGGCACTGCGACGACTTTTCTGGGCCTGCCGTCGACAACGACGTCGGCCAATAGCGGCGCGGACGACATGTCGTGGTCCCAAACCGGGTGATGGACGAATTGGAAGTGCCACTTTCGTTGGCCAGTCTTCAGATCGACGCAGACAAGACTTTCCGCAAACAGATTGTCACCGGGACGATGACCACCGTAAAAGTCGGATGATGGAGTTTCCACGGGCAGATAAACCAGTCCGAGTTCCTCATCAGCAGTGATCTGCGTCCATACTCCGGTGTTGCCGTTGTTCTGCCACGAACCGTTTTCCCATGTGTTATTGCCGAACTCGCCGGGCCTCGGAATGGTATTGAACGCCCAAAGCAGCTTTCCGGACTTCACGTCGTAGGCGCGGGCCTGGCCCTTCGTGTTGTTGTGGGTTTTGACGGTCATGCCCTCTTTCATGGCGACACCAAGGATGATGGTGTCTTTAACGATTAATGGAGTGGCGTGATAGCCGGCGTCCCCGGAATCAAGGTCAATCTGCGTGTTTGTGCCGGTGACGAGACCGACCTTCAGATCGATATAACCGTCTTTGCCAAAGCTCGATATCCGGTTACCGGTCTTCGCATCCAGAGCGACCATCTTGTAGCCAGTCGTTACATAAATGATTCGCTCCTCCCTGCCATCGGTCCAGTACGAGAGGCCACGGCCGGAAAGTTGTCGCGGTGAGTTGACCGCCCGGATCCCTTCAAACTCGGCATGAACCCACACCAACTCGCCCGTGTCGGCCTTGAGCGCAATGACCGATCGACGGGTACCGGCAGTGGCGTAAACCCTTGATGACGAGCGGAGTTCCTTCCAATTTGAATTCCGGTTTCGTCCCCAGATTGTCGGTCTTGAAGCGCCAGGCGACTTCGAGCTTGTTAAAATTGTCCGCATTAATCTGGCTCAACGGCGAATACCGGGCGCCGGTGCTGTCACCGGTGTATGCGAGCCAATCGCCGTTCTTCAAGCTTGGGAAATAAGTAGTGCCGCTTTGTCCCGAAACGCCAACCGTCATCCACACCAGTGCGGCGGCAGCCATGAAGGCCAATACCGGGACAGTTCGATAGACTTTTCGAGACATGGATACACCCCCGTTTTGCAGTTGATAAGTTCAATAAAGTTGCTTTATCTCCGAAGGAAAGTCAAATCGAACGGCAGGTGTACGTTTGACCTGCAGAAACTTGAATTATCAATGGATATGCATGACCTCGATTTATCCTTCCAAGGATTTTGAACGAGACTCTATCCGAATTGAGGGCGGGTCCGTCTATTGCCATTAGCGAGGGAATGTTATGAAGAACATCAAGATGATTGCCCTGATCCTTATCGCAAGTCTCGGATACATGTCGCCGGATGTCACAGCGCAAGCGCAACGCGGCAGGGACCGCGACATGGTCTGTTTGTATCAGGATATTCACTACCAGGGGTGGGAACAGTGTTATGCCCCCGGAGACGAGATTGTCGACCTGAGAGGGAGACGAAATGCGATTTCGTCCATACGTATATTCGGACGCGCCCGCGTCGTCGTTTTTGACGACAGCGAATTCCGAGGAACGTCCGACGAATTCGGCAATGATGTCCCCGATCTGGATCGTCGGATGATGAACGGAAGCAGATCGTGGAATGACCGGATCGGTTCGCTGCGGGTCGCGCTGGGTTTTAACGGTTCGGGCCGATTTCCACAACCGGCTCCTTATCCAGGCAATTATCCAAACAATTATCCGGGCAACCGCGATCGCGATTATCGTGATCGTGATCCCATCGTGAGAGATGCGATCTGCGTGTTTCAGGACTCAAACTTCCGTGGACGATCGGAATGCTTTGACTCCGGAATCGATGTCCGCGATCTCTCTCGTGTTGCAGGCTGGAACGATCGCATCTCGTCCATTCGCATCATCGGCCGAGCTCGCGCAATCTTCTACGAGAACACTGCATTTCGTGGCGAACGGATTGTGGTAGAACGCGACCTTTCGGATCTGGCAATCCTGCGCCTTCGTGACGGCGCGAACTGGAACGATCAGATCTCATCGTTCGAGGTTAGACAAGACTCGAATGGCCGAGGCCTGGCCCGCGGCCGCGGTCCTCGCTGGTAATTACTTCTTAAGCAAGGTGAGCTTCCCGGCAGCGATGCCGGGAAGCTTCGGATCCCGCCACTGAAACTGCATCACGCCATCCGCCCCCAAATTCAGGATGGTTATCCCGCCGCCAGGACAGCGTTCCAGACCGTACATAGATGTTTCCATCAATACGAGGGATTCGGGATGGATCGCTCGATATTCGAGAACAGCGCCACAAGATAGCGAAGGATAAGAGATGGTGCCGGCGATCGATCCAGCCTTACGGCCGGCGATCGTAACCACGATCGATGTCTGCCTTGGCGGACTGTTTCGCTCTCCGTTTCCTTGCCACACGCCGACGTACGCATCGAGAACCTTCTCAACTTCCGGAAGCACCGGCGAATCTTCCTCGAACCCAACAACGAATCGAACCATGTTCGAACGAGCGTTGGATTTTTCATCGATCACCACGAGTTCGTGAATGCCCGGCGAAAGCAATGTTGAGTCCAACGTATGCGAGAACTCGCCGCGATCGTTTGTAACGAAAGGAAGGATCGGATAGTCCGTCCCGTTGGGTCGTTTAAGATGGGACAGGGCGTATTTGTTCGCGCTGAATCCGGTTCCCCGCAGTTCGACCGGATCATCGTGACTTGTCTGTATGGACGAGATCGTGATTTTCGGCGCCGTTTGAGCGTAAGCAGCAAAAGCCAAATCGAGTGAAAGGACAAATGAATATGCCAGCACGTCCCGAATCTTCATTAGTGGCCGCAGATTTTATCCGACAGAATTTTACTCGTCCAATTCTGTTCTGTGAGATCAAGAACGAATGTAGCAGTCCGCGGGCTGAAGCCCGCGTTACAAACTTCGGAAGCTCTGTATAATCCACGTCATCAGATCCGGAGGACAGACCACCATGAAGTCTTTAAGAAGATTTTCAATTGCTCTTGCGATGGTTGCCGTTGCTGTTTTCAACCTGGATGAAGTGAACGCTCAGGACCGGAGGGAGTACAAAGAGCTGACCTATGCGTCGGTAAACGGCAAAGATCTTCGTCTTGATGTGTACACGCCCGGAAAGGCTGGTTCGCCGTTTCTCGTCGTGTGGGTCCACGGCGGAGCATGGTCCGGTGGATCCAAAGAAAGTCCCCCGATGCATTTCGTCGAGTCCGGGTTCGCCCTCGCAAGTCTGGACTTTCGCCCCTCCACCGAAGCGCGGTTTCCCGGACAGGTGCACGAAATCAAAGCGGCGATTCGCTTCCTCCGAGCCGAAGCGTCGAAGTACGGTTATCGAGCAGACAGGATAGCGATCTCCGGGGCATCGTCAGGTGCGCATCTCGCCGCTCTCGTTGGCACTACGAACGGCGTCAAGGAACTCGAGGGACGAGTGGGCGGACATTTCGAACAACCCTCCTCAGTCCAGGCCATCGTGAGTTATTACGGTGCGTCGAATTTGACCACGATTTTGGCGCAATCCACTCCCTACGGCGTCAACATGCGGGTCCCTGCGCTTGAACGGCTCCTGGGCGCGAAACCGGATGCGGTGGCCGATCTCGCGAAGCTTGCGAGCCCTGTCTTTCATGTCACTGCCGGAGATCCTCCGTTGCTGCTCTTTCACGGCGACCAGGATCCGCAGATGCCCATCAATCAATCTCACGAATTGCAGGGAGCTTACGAGAAACAAGGGCTGAAAGCGGAATTCGTGGTTGTTCATGGTGCAGCGCATGGCGGACCGGCGTTCTTCGAGAGCAAGCGCGCCTCCATGGCCGCAAAATTCCTCACTGAAGTCCTCGGGCGCTGATTTCGGCGAGGAAACACTCGATGACTCCCGCAAAAGGCAGCGGGAATGCGTTTGACGATCGACTCAGTGCATTTGATTGTTGGAGGCTTGCAATTGAGGGTGGCAGGTTGCGTTTGACGTCAAGTACGGTGCCTGCGACGATGCCGCGGTTGCCTTCGGTGGGTGGTGGGCTTGAATTGGATGATGGCCGCACTGAATTTGACGATCGAGGCGATTTATTTGCCGTCGAGAGCGTTTTGGAATCGTTTTTTCCGCGTCGCGAGGGTTTTTCTGTTCAAAAAACCGCTTCCACTACGTTGCGTCGGGGTTCTGCGAATCGATTCGATTTCATCAACCAGCGGTCCTGTCGATACCTTTTTGCAAAGAACTTAATTCTGAGTGGGACCGACAGGGCTCGAACCTGTGACCTCATGCGTGTGAAGCATGCGCTCTTCCAGCTGAGCTACGATCCCGAAGGCACGGGGACCTTAAATCTAAGCGATCGATTCCCTCGTTATCAACACCATAGTGTTCGTTAGTAGTCCGAATCTTCCGATGCGCTACTCGACCGGATCCCCTGCCGCTGATAGACTCGTTTGACGGACCGTAAGCTACTGAAATCTAATGTCGAGAGACATTAAACCCTTGACACGAAACCATCGGTTCAGTTATCTCAATAGCCTTTTTGCGACAGTCAGCAAATTTTTCCCCAAACTGTATACCAATTGTAGTAACTATAACCGCCCGTGAGGCGTACGGTATCTTAGCCCCCTTAATGCTTAACCAACCTGGGGCAATAGGACAAAAGTGAGAATTTCACAGATGAAACTTGGGCTTTTTCGGCAGTGTGGAGTTGTACTTATATTAATGGCACTTGCCTTGAGCGGCTGTAGTGGAAGTAATGCGGATCAGCAGGCTAAAAAAGGTGGCGATGCGAAAGAGGGCGGCGACCAGAAAGGTCGTGGAGGCCGGGGTGGAGCCGGAGGTCGTGGCGGACGAGGTGGAGTCGGCGGCGGGCCTTCGGGAATCACGGTAAGAACGGTCGGTATCGAGCGAATGAGCTTCCAACGGGAAGTGGAGCTTTCCGGTACGCTTCTTTCACAGGATACGGTTCGCGTTAGCGCCGAAGCATCCGGAATGGTAAAAGATGTCCTGGTTGAACTGGGACAGGAAGTTAAGGCCGGTCAGGTTCTCGTTGAGCTTGAAACCTTTGAATTGCAGCGCGCTCTGGATCGAGCCGAAAGCGCGTTACGTCAAACTGAAGCCCAGCTTGGAATTGATACCGCTCGCGGCGGACAGATGCCCCCCGATGAACAGATCGCTTCCGTCCGGACAGCGATCGCCAACCGCGATGACGCGAGAGCCCAATTGGCCCGGTCGCAGGAACTCCAGGCTAAAGGACTTGCCCCAAGGGCGGATCTGGACACGGTTCAAACCAGAGTTAAGGTTAGCGAGGCACAGTATCAGTCGGCTCTCGAGAACGTTCGAGCTCTCAAGGCCAGCCTTCAGGATCGGCGAGCTTCATACGAACTCGCCAAGAAAAAACTCGACGACGCACAGGTTCGCGCACCGGTTAGTGGCGCGATCTCGGATCGTCCTGTCCAACGCGGCGAGATTCTCCGGGAAGGAACAATCGTAGCGACGATCGTCCAGCTCAACCCCTTGAAGCTCAAATCGGCCGTTCAGGAGAAACATGCGAACCTGATTCGTCCGAACCTTGCAGTCAAATTCAACGTCGAGTCCTACCCGACAGAAACATTTAACGGAACAATCAAGTACATCAGTCCGGCAATCGATCAGTTGACCCGAACATTCACCGTCGAAGTGATGGTGGAAAACGCTTCGAGGAAACTGAAACCGGGATTCTTCGCCAAAGGCCAGATCCTGACGCAGAAAGACCAAAACGTCATGGCACTTCCGGATGAAGCGCTGGTGATGCTGGCTGGCGTGGCTTCGGTTTATTTAATCGATGAAAAAGGTGAAGTACGGCAGCGCAACGTTCAACTAGGCGAAACCGAGGGAAAGTATCACGAAGTAGTCAGTGGACTTGAGGGCAATGAAAGGATCGCCGCAAGCAACGTCAACCTGCTCGTCAGCGGCATGACCGTTTCGATCGCTGAGGGCGGTCGAGGCGCTCGCCGAGGTGGTGAAGGATCCGGCGAAGAAGTCGGATCAGCGCAGCCAGGTCCAGAGGGTGCCGCTCCCGCAAGCAGTGGCGGTGAACGAAAAGGCGGTCGCGGAAACCGTGGTGGCAAGGCTCAGCGCGGTGGCGAACAACGTGGTGGAGGTAACCAGTGACAATTGCTGATGTATGCATCCGGCGTCCCGTATTTGCAATCATGATGTCTGCCGCCCTGGTTGTGTTGGGCGTTTTCTCCTATCGAGATCTCGGCGTGGACCTGATGCCGAGAACCGAACCTCCGACGGTGAGCATCATGGTGCGCCTGAACGGCGCCAACCCCGAGGAAGTGGAACAGCAAATCACGAAACGCGTCGAAGAAACTGTCAATAGTATCGACGGTATCGACGAACTCCGAACGACCTCCGGCCAGGGTAATTCGAACACCACGATCACATTCAACCTCGAAAAGGACATCAAGGTTGCAATTCAGGATGTTCGCGACAAGGTTGCCCCCATGCTGGGACGGTTGCCTCGAGACACCGATCCGCCCAGCGTCACCAAGGCCGATCCCGACTCGGCACCGATTTTGACGTTGGCAATCTACGGCGATCGAGATCCGAAAGAGCTCACGCAAATCGTCGATAAGCAGATCAAGCAGCAGATCGAGTCCGCAATGGGCGTCGCCTCCGTCCAGTTCTTCGGCGACCGCCGGCGCTCCGTCCAACTCCTTGTGGACCCCGATCGTTTGAATGCTTACGGCTTGACGATCGACCAGGTTCGGAATGCCATCAGCCGACAGAATGTCGAAATCCCAGGCGGCAATTTCACCAGCGGCCGGTCCGAATACTCGATGCGGACAATGGGCCGATTGACAGACGTCCGGGACTTCAACCGCGTCATTCTTTCGCAAAGGGATGGCCAGACCATCACTTTCGCCGACGTGGGCCACATGGCCGATACGGTTCAGGAAATTCGAAGTCTTGCGCGCGTGGATGGTCAACCATCGACGCAACTCTCGATCGTGAAGCAGACGGGATCGAACACGGTAGCCGTGGTTGACGAAGTCATGAAGCGGATCGAAGAGAAGGTGAAGCCCACGCTTCCTCCGGACATCAAGATCGCCGTGCGACGGGATCAGTCGGTGTTCATCCGAAAATCCATCGACGACATCCAGCATCACCTCGTTTACGGCAGTATCCTCGCCAGCATCGTGGTGTTCTTCTTCCTCAGGAACTTCCGCAGCACGATCATTGCGGCCGTCGCCATTCCTGTATCGCTGATCGGCACCTTCATCATCATGAAGATCCTCGGCATGACGCTGAACAACATGACGCTGCTCGCGCTATCGCTGGCAACGGGGATCGTTATCGATGACGCCATTGTGGTCCTGGAGAATATTTTCAGGTACGTCGAAGAGAAAGGCGTTTCGCCGCAACAGGCCGCGGCTGACGCGACGAATGAAATCGGTACTGCTGTGATGGCTACCACTCTTTCGCTGGTCGTCATCTTCCTGCCGGTCGCGTTCATCACCGGCCAGATCGGTCAGTACCTGCTCGCCTTCGGTATCGCCTCCGCAAGCGCCATCCTGTTGTCGATGTTTGTCTCCTTCACGCTGACACCGGCGCTTTGCTCGATGTTGCTGAGGCAGGCGGATGCGGCAGGGAACCATTCGAAGAGCCGGGGCCTCTACGCCCTGATCGACAGGACTTATGGTCGAATGCTGGTTTGGTCGCTGCACCATCGATTCGTGATGCTGATCATCGCCGTCGGTGTGTCGTTATCGGCGTTTTACATCTTCCCCAGAATCGGTCAGGAACTTGTTCCTGAAGACGATCAGAGCGAATTCAATGTGAGCGTTAACCTGCCTCGCGGAACGACTTTTGCCATTACCGAGGCCTACACTCGCGACGTCGAGCCGATGCTCCGGCAGATGCCGTTCGTCGAGACCGTTTTCTCCAACATCAACAACAACAGCGCACAATACTTTGTTGGACTCGTTCCAATCGACAAGAGAGATAAAACGCAGCAGGACATCATCCGCGACGTCCGCAACATCATGCGCCAGAAGTTTCCCGGACTGAGAACCAGCGTTTCCGGAGGAACCGATATCTCCGGCGCTTCTACGGCAGGCGGCGGAGGACCGGGTGGCCGTGGTCCAGGCGGCGGCGGTCCTGGTGGCGGCAACCGGCTGAACATGCTGGTTCAGGGACCGGAAATCACCGAGATCCAGAATTACGTTACCTTGCTGGTCGCGAAGCTGAAAGAAACTTCCGGCTTTGTCGAAGCCGACAGCAACTTTGAAGCCAGCAACCAGGAACTCCGAGTCGTTGTCGATCGCATCCGTGCGGCGGATCTGGGTGTTTCCATCGATTCACTCGCAAGCAATTTAAGAACATTGATTGCCGGCGAACAGGCCACGATTTACCGCGAAGGTGACGATCAGTTCGAAGTCATGCTGAGGCTGGACGAACAATTCCGCACCCCCGAGAAGCTGGGAACCTTGATGATCCCGGCAAGTCAGGGCCGTACCGTCCGCGTCAGCGACGTGGCACAACTTCGGATGGACAAGGGTGTGGACTCCATCAACCGCTACAATCGTCAACGGCAAATCACCGTCAATGCCGCCTTCGATGGCATACCACTCGGCGAAGCCGTTACCCGCGCACGTCAGGTGATCGAAGAAGTAGGCATGAAACCGGGTTATGTCGTGACATTCGGTGGAAGCGCCAGAACGCTTCAAACTGCGTCCAACGACTTCGTGCTGGCAATGGCTCTCGCGATCGCGTTCATCTACATGGTGCTGGCGTCGCAGTTCAACAGCTTCATGCACCCCCTGACCATTATGACTGCTCTTCCGTTAAGCTTGCCGGCAGGCTTGCTCGCGCTGATGGCTTTCGGAATGACGATCAACGTCTATAGCGGCATCGGGTTGCTGATGCTGTTCGGGATTGTGAAGAAAAACTCGATCCTGCAAGTCGATTACACGAATACCTTGCGCGAACGTGGCATGGAACGGCACGAAGCGCTGATACAAGCGAACCACGTAAGGTTGCGCCCGATCCTGATGACGACGATTGCAATCTTTGCCGGCATGTTGCCGATCGCCATGGGCAAGGGCGCCGGCGCCGGTTCGCGAGCGTCGATGGCTGTGACGATTATTGGAGGTCAGGCGCTGTGCTTGCTGCTGACCCTTCTTGTAACGCCTGTGGCTTATTCCTACTTTGACGATCTGCGTGAGTGGAGACCTTCACACCTCCTGGCGCGGTTCCGCAAACAGAAGGCAAGCCCGTCGGAGGCGGCTGGAGACTAAGTACGATTGCGAAATGCGAAATGCGAAATGCGAATTGAAAAGAGTTCGGCTCATTCCGAACAATTCACAATTCGCAATTCGCATTTCGCAATCCCGTTAAATTCCTCGTTTTTGCATCTCTTCTCGGAGTTTCAAATGAACATTAAGAAAATCTTGATCGCTACCTTTTTCACCATTTCAATCGCTGCGCCGCTGAGCGCGGAAACCAAATGGGTCGAAGAGTTCCTTCGAAGGTATCAGCCCGGAGTCGCCTCGACTGTAGATGCCGGCACTGAACCAACTGCACTTGGAGAGATGCTCCAGACAGGCACGATTCCGATAGGTCTGAACGATCTGGTCAACCTGATGTTGGACCAGAATCTCGATATCCGATCGAATCGTCTCAGTCCACGATCGTCATACTATTCGAGCCTGGTCTTCTATCGTGCTCTTCAGCCCTCACTTCGACTGTCGACAAACCTGACCAAGAACACGACCGCCAGCACGTCGCAGGCGAACGGCCTCGAACCAACGATCTCGACCAAGCGTCGCAACTACTCGGTTGGCTTCGCGCAATCGCTCGCTTACGGAACCAGTGTCTCCGTTGACGCAACTTTGAATCGTAATTTTTCGAGTAGTAACAGCAACAACTACAACCCTTCGTACACCAGTCAAATCACTTATACCATCGGCCAAAAACTGCTGCGCGATCGCGGCCGCCTGCCGAACACTCGCCAGATCATGCAGGGACAAAACAACCAGAAGATCTCGGAGGTCAACTTTGAGATTCAGGTAACGAATCTCATCGTGCAGGCACAGAAGGCCTACTGGGACCTGGTATTTGCCGGTGAAGACCTGAAAATCAAACAGCGCTCGCTCGAGTTGGCTCAACGCACTCTGGACGAGAACCAAATGAAAGTCGACATCGGGACAATGGCTCCCATTGATCTCACGCTGAACAGGTCGGACGTGGCGAACCGTCGGGACGCGCTGTTGACGTCGACATACTCCGTCACCTCAGCCGAAGACCTGATTAAGAGGCTGGTCTCCAGTGAAAAGGATCCGTCCATCTTCCTTTTGAAATTCGCGACAAAGGACGCGCCGCGGAATCCGTTGAACGTGACGGTTCCCACCCTCGAAGCAGCCGTCCGAACGGCCCTTGAAAATCGACCGGAAATCAGAACCGCCGGACTTGAGTTGAAGAACAGACAAATCGACGAGCAGTACACACAAAACCAGCGCTTGCCTCAGTTTGACGTGACCGCCTCCTACAACCAGAACGGCGTGGGCGGCAGTCTCTGCAGAACCCGCGCCAGCCAGCAATTCGGTGCGGCCTGCCTGGTGTCCGAACCCGGGGGCGTGTTGGACTCCTTCCATCAATTGTTTACTTACAATTATTCCGGCTACCAGGTGGGCTTCACGTTTAACATGCCGCTCCAGTTCAGCTCGAAACCATGGGAATGGCTGAAGAGCCCTGCCGCGGACGCAGACCGTGATCGAGCCATCACAGAAAGGCAATTATCCGAGGCCAGACTGAACACGACCATGCAGTCGATCCTTCTGGAGGTGCGGAATGCCCTGACTCAGGTTGAACAGAACCGTGCCCGGATCGAGACAGCTCAACTGTCGCTGGATCTTGCTCGTGAGCGTCTCGAGGCTGAACAAACAAAATTCAACCTGGGGACATCCACACTTCGGTTCGTTCTGGAAGAACAGCGCAACGTGGCACAGGCGGAAACGACCGAGTTTCAGACGAAGACGAACTTTACAAAGGCTCTTATCGATTTGGACAGAGCCATGGGCATGACGCTTCGTAATAACAACATCGAAGTCGAAAAGGCGCTTCAGCAGCCCACCGTGGGCGAGTACAAGGTCCTCGGCACCACCGCACCGGCGAACCAGAAATAGCCGGCCGCAGAAAGGCACAAAAAGCGCAAGTAGGTTCGGATCAGAACTTTTTGCGCTTTTTTTGCGTCACTTACGGCTACCTTTTCTCAAAAGGCCCTCATGCTAGAATCGCTTCAGTCTTATGAGAGCCGTTGAATCGACGACACACGAAAAGGTCTCCACTCTACTCTCCGCCATCGGGCAAACCATTAAAGGTAAAAAAGAAACCATCCAACTGTCGATCGTGGCTCTCCTGGCGGAGGGACACCTTCTTATTGAGGATGTTCCGGGTGTCGGCAAGACCACTCTGGGTCATGCGCTGGCGCGATCTCTCGATTGCTCGTTTCATCGAATCCAATTCACCAGCGATCTGCTGCCATCGGACGTCCTGGGAGTGGCGATTTTCAATCCGAAGGTCAACGAGTTCGAATTCAAGCACGGTCCGATCTTTGCCAACGTCGTTCTCGCCGACGAGATCAACCGGACCACGCCAAAAACTCAAAGCGCGCTGCTCGAAGCGATGAACGAAAACCAGGTGACCATCGAAAACGTCACCTATCCATTGCCGCGGCCGTTCATGGTTCTCGCGACGCAGAATCCGGCGGAACACCACGGCACATATCCGCTTCCCGAGTCCCAACTCGACCGGTTTCTGATGCGAATCGAAGTCGGCTACCCGGATCTTGCCGCCGAAAAGGAAATCCTGAAGCGTTACACGAATGGCAACCACAAGCATCGAGTCGAACCCGTTCTTTCTCCTGAGGACGTCCTCTTTCTGCAGGATCAAAGCCGCAAGGTTCGAGTGACCGATGCCATTGTGGACTACATGTTGTCACTCGTTCACAGTACGAGGAACCATCCGGATATCGAATTGGGCGTCAGTCCACGCGGCTCAGTTGCCTTGTTCAGAGCCGCTCAAGCCATGGCATTCCTCGACTCTCGAAGCTTTGTGATTCCCGATGACGTGAAGCGTCTTGTTCACCCGGTTTTTGCACACCGCATCGTTATTGCGAGATCCGGCACACGAAACCGTACCGACACCTTCACGTTATTAAGCGAAATACTGGAGCAGACCAAAGTCCCGGCCTGACCCCATGTTGAATCTACGCAGGGTTATCCGCCGTTTGATCGAACAAGCGCGCGACCAGCAGAACCGCGCAATGTGGAAGAACTTTTCGTCGTCGCTCGCGCTTCTTGCCGTTGCCATGCTCGCCGCCTTGTACTCCTCGAGTGCTGCTCGAGACAGTCGACTGATCGCTTCCGCGACCTCGGCGATATTGGCTTTAGGTATCGCGGTCTGGGTGGCCATCCGATTTGTTCCTCGACTGGCGTCGAATGTCGAGTGGGACTGGCTGCCATTTCTGGCGCAATATCAGATTACTCGTGAGGGTTGGATTTACTTTGGAGCGGTGATCGTGGTCGTTTTCGCCGCGATCAATACCAACAATAACCTGCTGTACATGGTGTTGTCGGCTTTGATGGCCGTTCTCCTCCTGTCGGGTTTTCTCTCCGGAGTCAACTTTCGCTGGTTGAAGGTTAGTCTGCGTATTCCGGCGCATTGTTTTGCCGGTGAATCGTTCCCGATAACTCTTCAGGTACAGAATCAGAAAGCGTTGTTTGCCAGCTTCTCGCTTAGCATCGAGCAGACGACGCCAAGCGGAATCGATCTTCAGCCGTTTTATTTCACGTGCGTCCGAGCTCAATCCCAGGCCTATCAGATCGGAGTCGGAATTCTTCCGACGCGGGGACGCTATCCGGTTCGCAAGCTCAAGATTCTCTCGCGCTATCCATTCGGCTTCTTCCTGAAAGGCAAGGACTACGCTGTGGATGCGGAATGCATCTGCTATCCCCAGATCATTCCTCAAGACCAGCTCAGCCTCTCGTCAAAAGATATTCTGGGATCGAACCAGCGTTTCGATCGGGGACTTGGCTACGACCTTTACATGATCCGGGACTATCTGCCTTCGGATAGCGTTCGTCACATTCATTGGAAAGCGTCCGCAAAAACCGCGACATTGAAGACGCGTGAATTTGCGGCTGAGGACAGCCGGCGCGTGACGCTCTACCTGGACCGCTTCGCTAACGAGAGTGAATCGAAAGCTTTCGAAAAATTGGTTTCGCACGCCGCTTCTCTTGCATTTCATCTCACCCGTGAGGGAATCGACGTGGAACTCATTACCGATGATTGGGCGAGCGACATTGGAAGTACGGAGAAACACCTGGAGGGAATCCTGAAATACCTTGCGCTGGTACAACGCTCCGAATTCCACAATCCCGTGCCTCAGGAATTGAACAGTTCCGCGGTGATGCTGGCGGTACGTTAGTCATGCAGAGATATTTTCAAATATCCGTCCACGCGTTAATCATCACGGCTTTTCTTGCCTTAGCATTGACCGGACGCCTCGACACTCCGTCCATCGTCGTCTTTACACTCGTTGTCGCCTGGAACATCTACCGGACTCTAAAGGACCTTCCGCCTCCAATAACGTCTACAGGAGCCTTCACGCTTTCCTTGATCTATGTCGGCGTCTTCGTCGCGGACATGCTCATCGTTTCCCGATCGTTCATTCCCGCCACAATTCACCTGGTCCTATTTTTGGAGCTTGTAAAATTGTGTCAGCAGAAATCCGATAAAGATTATTTCTACCTGATCATCCTGGCTTTCCTGAAGATCCTGGCTGCATCGTCGCTGACGATCGACATGTCTTTCGTTGCGACTCTGATTCTCTTCCTTGTTGCGCTGGTGTCGACGTTGATGAGCTTCGACATGTATCGCTCCGAGAAAAAGGCGGCTGTCACCGACCGGGATGCGACCGTCCCCTTGGGAAGCATGAGCGTGTGGGCGACCTTATGGATCCTGGTAATGGGCGTGGCTTTGTTTTTCATGATCCCGCGTGTCGGAACCGGATACTTCAGCAGAGCCACGACGCCTTCCCTGCTTCTATCCGGCTTCACGGAGAACGTTCAACTGGGACAGATCGGCCAGGTCAAACTGAGTTCGGCCGTAGTGATGCGCGCTCGACGAATCAGCGGGACTCCGTACGCAGCTTTCAGGTGGCGCGGAATCTCACTCGACTCTTTCGATGGAAAAGCCTGGTACAAAACCGACCGGTCACGCTCATCGATCCCGCGTAGCCCGGGTGGCCAATACACGATCAGGCCGGCTGAAAGTCCCGACCAGCAAGTGCGCTATGAAGTCCTGCTGGAACCGCTCGCCACAACTGCGCTGTTTGGGCCGCATCGAATTCGCGTTATTCGCGGAAACCTTGGGGCGGTCGAAACCGACAACGACGACGGCGTTTTCACCAGGTTTCCGGCTCTTCGGCGTATTCAGTACGAAGTAGCGGCGACGATCCCGAGTCGAACGCCGGGCCAGAATCTCAAGTCGCCAATCGTCGAACACATTCCCAACGATATCCAGATCCGATATCAGCGCTTGCCGGAGAACACCGATCCGAGAATAAAAACACTCGCCCGCGACATTACGGCAAACGCGACTTCTGTTCTGGAAAAGGCGGCGATGGTCGAGACGTATCTGAAACGTAATTACCGATACACGCTCGAATTGAAATGGGTGCCCGGCGATCAGCCCATAGCGACGTTTCTGTTCAACGCCAGGACCGGTCACTGCGAGTACTTCGCCTCGTCAATGGCGATTCTGCTGCGTGCTGCTGGCGTCCCGACCCGTCTGGTAAACGGCTTTCTGACAGGCGAATACAACCCCATCGGCGACGACTACATCATCCGCCAGTCCGACGCTCACAGCTGGGTCGAAGTCTACGTCCCCGATCGCGGTTGGCTTGAGTTTGATCCCACTCCGCCCGATCCGACGGAGCGCGACACCGGATTGATGGCTCACCTTTCTCACTATGTTGATGCCGCCGAGTTCTATTGGAATTCCTACATTCTGATCTACGACTCCAGCCTCCAGATGCAACTCTTCAGGAGCGCTCAGGACCAGGCACAGTCCGTTCAAGCCCGCTTCCGAAATGAGTCGGATGAATGGATGGCGCGTAGCCAGATCTTTGCGGATCGCGTCGCCGGCCGGATTCAGAGACTGTTCGACAAAACATGGTTTTGGGTAGTCGTGGTCATCCTGACTTTGCTGATAGTCGGAGTGCGCCATCGAAAGTTTGTCCGCACCCAGTTCCTGATCTGGCGACTGCGAAAAGGAACCGGCGCGGTCAACGACGAGGTCGTCGAACGGATGTTCTATCGTGCGGTACGCCTTGTGGAAAGAAATTGCAAGAGCCGCCGATCTGCTGAAACCTGGAGAGAGTGGATTCTGAGACTACCGGACCCGGTAAGACGTGCGAAACTTGGACGTGCATTAGAGGTGTTCGAAAGATCGAAGTACGGCCGAATGCCCGTATCCGGTTCGGACTTCACCTTATTGGAAGAGACGATACGGGAGATGAAAGCTTGACGACGTGTTCCTGCGCATATTCATTGTCTGGTTCCGGCTTTCTCCTTTTGTCCTCGGCTTTCTCCGCGACCGGCGTCGCTGGATTCTCGTCGGTCCGCCCCGACTTCTCTCTGACGAAGCGCATCGAGTGCGCGCCCGGAAACTCACGAAGACGATAGCGTCTCTGGGCCCAAGCTTCATCAAAATGGCCCAGGTGTTCGCGATTCGTGCGGATATCATCCCACCGATCTATTTGGCTGAACTCGCCCAACTTCATGATCGCGTCCCTCCTTTTCCGACTCATCAGGTAAGGCGTCGCATACGAGAAGAATTGAACAGAGAGCCGGAAGTGATATTCGAACGTTTCGATGCGGAACCGCTTGCCGCAGCGTCGTTAGGCCAGGTTCATCGAGCACGATATCGAGGCGAAGAAGTGATCGTGAAGGTGCTGCGACCCGGCGTTCAGGAACTGGTGGCGACGGATGTTCAGATTGTTCGCAGCTTATTGTTTGTTCTCGAACAATTGGGCGACCACTACACGATTCGTTCCGCACGAACGGTTGTCGAAGAATTCTCGCGCGTCATTGCCGAAGAGATGGACTTCGAGCACGAAGCGGACAACATCGAGCGCTTCCAGGAACTGTTTCGTGAGAGCGATTTCGTGATCATCCCGGCAGTTTATCGAGAGGTGACGACTGCACAACTGTTGGTGATGAAGTACTACGACGGCTTTCGAGTCACCGAAGCGGAAGAGATCATCAGAAACAACATCGACATCGATCGCATGATTCGTAATTTGATCGAGGTCTATGGCGAACAATTACTGATCCATGGATTCTTTCACGCTGATCCGCATCCGGGAAATATTCTGGTGCAGCCTGACGCTCGAATCGTGCTCCTCGACTTTGGGATGGTGATCGAGATCTCACCGGACTTTCGCAAGGATCTGATACGCGTTGTGATCGCCGTCATTCGTCAGGACATGGACGAACTGATCAGCCTTCTCTACAAACTGGATCTGATCGAACTCGACGTCAGCCCTGCAACCGTTAAGGAAGCCGCGACTGCCGTCCTATCGATCACTTACGACGAGACGCGTAGCGCTCTACAGATTCAGGAAATCGCCAATCAGATATTGAATACCTTTTACCGATTCCCACTTCATTTGCCCTCCAGCGCGGTTTACATCCTGCGCACGCTGGTGTTGATAGAAGGAATCGGCATCACTTACGACCCCAACTTCGTGCTCGGTCGCGCTGCCCGGCCAATAGCCAAGACCCTGGTCGATCGAGTGCTTGGGCCTTCAGGCTGGCCAACGATCCGGGACCGGATCGTCAAGGAAGGCCTCGGCCTCTTCAACCTGCTCAAAAACATGGAATCCGTGCTCGGCAGGATGGACCGCGATCAACTACGTATTCGAATCCATCCGGCGGACATGGACGGACTTGAAAAGTTTATTTCCCACCTGTTCCGTCGTGTCGTGATGACGATCGCGGGCGTGGGCCTGGCGATCGTCACCAGTCTCATTTATGTACGCCTTGGCAGTTTGATCTTTCTGCTGATCGGTCTTTTCTTAAGTTTCAATTTGATCGCGCTGGTGTTTCTCTTACCGAACCCACAACGCTATCCGTTTCGGGTTCGACGAGCCCGTCGCGCCGGCAAAATGGTCTGATATGCGGTGCTGGAGACCCGGTCGCTACCGCTCCCGGTTCTGACGTTATGGCGACCCTGTCAGAACCGCGAGCGGTAGCGACCGGGTCGGACGGCAATGGACGCCGAGAACGAGATCGGCGTCCACACCGTGTGGGGGAGGGGAATCTGAGGAAGGAGGCCTGGCTACTTTGGTATCGCTTCTTCGCCAGAAGACGAGCTCAATTCCCATCGAACCCGTCTGCCGTTGTAGTGCCGGATCCCGAACCGCCTGTTGATGGACACAATCGGACTATGCGTACAACCCATGCGAGCCGCAATCTCGGGAATCGACATTTCTGTCTCGGACAGAAGATGCCGGATTCGTGCGATCTCCGCGTCTGAAAATGGTCTTCCTTGAACCCGAGCCATATTTGAAAACCTCCTCTTGCCCGAGATAGTGTCAATGGCCGCATATTCGTTTCATGAATTGTTTAAGAAAGTTCAGTAACGATCTGTCGTCTCGATTCACGATCTCAATAAGGCTGGAGTGCAGCCCACTGCCTGCGGCCCGTCTGGACAGGTATGTTCTAAGGCTGCTAGGTTTAAGGTCCTGTGCAACTCGTAGCCTTTGACTCAAATTACGTCGCGTTGCTGACTGCCGGCGATAAAGAGACAGAACGTCACTTTGTTGCTTACTTTAGTGAACTGATCCGGATCAAGTTGCGAAGCAAACTGAGATCTCCTCAGCTCGTTGAAGAAGTTCGCCAGGAAACCTTCCTTCGAGTTCTTCACACACTGAGGCGGAAAAGCGGTTTAGAACATCCCGAAAGGCTTGGAGCTTTCGTGAATACGGTTTGCAACAACGTGCTGCTGGAAGCGCTTAGAGGCGAACGCCGCACCGAGTCTTATCCCGATGAAGGCTTCGACCCGGTGGATTCAAAAGTGGATATTGAGAAGGATCTGGTAACGGAGGAACGGAAAAGGATCGTTAAATCCGTTCTGGATAGCTTGCCGCCGAAACAACGGGATCTGCTGTATTTGATCTTTATAGAGGAAGAGGACAAAGAGGAAGTGTGCCGAAAACTGAACGTGGATCGTGAGTACCTTCGCGTCCTGATCCATCGGGCGAAGGACTGTTTTCGGTCCGGCTATACGAAAACCATCGCGCCGAAGCCCGCGCAGGACGCCACATGAAAACAATGGATCACCAGCAAGCTGTCAGAATGCACGCTGCCGAACGATACCTTCTGGAGGAATTGAATCCAGAGGAACGTGAAGGATTCGAAGAGCATTACTTCATGTGTATTCAATGCGCCGATGAAGTCCGGGCCGCATTCGTGTTCAAGGATACGGCACGTGCGGTCATGATGGAACAGACACCGGCCCCGCCGAAGCCCATCGCTAAACCGAACTTTTGGGCGTGGTTGAAGCCGTCGTTTGCCGTTCCGGCGATGGCAGCATTGTTATTGGGAGTGATTTACCAGTCGTTCATCGTCATCCCACGGCTCGAACGCAAGCTGGAATCCGCGACAACTGCGCGCGTTGTCCCGTCAACTGTCGCGAGGGCGGCGACCCGGGGCGACGAAGCTGTCGTTCAGATTTCTGCTGACGATCAGTTTGTGCAAGTGATTCTCGACATCAATACCCTCGTACCCGTATCCTCATACACTTGTGAAGTGTATGAGGAATCCGGACGTTTGCTGTTTGCTGTGCCGGCTCCGGTACCCACAGCCGCTGGATCGCTCAATCTCTTGTTACCGGCGTCGGGATTGATCACAGGCCGTTACGAGATCAAGGTTCGGTCCAACAACCCGCGATCCGATAGTGCCGACAGCTACACTTTTGCCGTTCAACGTAAGTAGAGGACATATGGAGAAGCGGTTTGTTTTCCGGGGAAACGCCGTCGGTGCGGCGGGTCACATTCATAAACCCGAAGACCTCATCATCTGGGTTCAAGGCTCCAGCACGCTCCCAGTTATCGGCGGTTACTCGCGGGACATCGCCGAGCGCGTAAAGTTCAGTGACGTACTCTCTGTGGAACACGTCCGAACGCAAGCCACCGGGGATTTTAACCAGAAGGAAAAAGCCTACACCACGCTGACAAACTCGGTGGTGAAAGGCCTGAATGTCAATAGCCGCCTGACCGCGGATTCCCTGGAGGCGACATTGACGTCGTCCCATCCGGAGGGCGGTGGTGAACCCTCGATAGTCCCAACCGGAACGGAGATCATCAATCTGCGCCTGGATGGCTATCCGGTGAACGTTACGCTGGATACCGATCTCTTCACCAAATACGCTACCCGTGAGTCATTGAGCCGCGCCTTCTCATCGGACGCAGCTTTCCATAAACGCTACGGCCATCGATTCCAGACTTCTGAACAAGACAAGAAGGGGAAACTCGCGAAACGAGAGATACCGGAGGCGGGCGGATATATCGTGACTTCTCTGGTCGCCGATATCCAGACCAAACATCCCAAGGCCGTAGTAAGCGGCAATGTCATCACTCTGAATGGCTTTGGCCGCATCTTCCTCGGCGAACTACTGATCGCCAGTGAGTCTCGTCGTCTGACACTGGTTCGGCTGAAGCTCGGATCCCCGATCGAGGGAGAGATTGCATGCGCGGAGGTCGAAAGCAACGGGGTCATTATTCTGTAGTCGCTTGTTGGCTGGCGCTACTGCTGGTTTTCGCGTGCAATCGCAACGCCGACTCGGAAGAACAATTTCACAGTCAAGCCACGGCCAGCATTCGTCGCGGGGACTTCCGAGCTGCCGAAAGCCTCGCCGAAAAACGCATCGCTGCTCTTGCAGATCAACCACGATCGCCATGGCAGCCGAGGTATCGACTTGTTCTGGGTGAGGCATTCATCAACCTCGGTCGAGCTAAAGAAGCCTTGCCGCTGCTCGAGAAGCAGGATTCTCCTGAAACGTCCTGTCGCTCCAAAACTGTTCTCGCCAAAGCCCTGTTCAGGTTGGGCCGCGCTAAAGATGCAGCGGCAATCCTGGAAGAAGCGGAATCGTGCGCGAGTTCCAACGGACTTAAAGCACTGGCGCCGGAAAATCAACTTGTTCGATCTGCACTGCACGAAGCAATGAACCGGCCACAGGAGGCAGAAGCGGCTCTCCAGTTAAGCTTGAAGCTGGCCGAAGAACAGAACGACACGTACTGGCAGACTGTTGCGTTCAACAATCTTGGATATCGCCGCATCCGAAACTCTCGATTCGATGAAGCCCTGCCATTCCTGATCCGGGCTGAAGAGGGGTTTCAAAAGCTAGGCTCCACCCTTCACGCTTCCACAGCCCAACTCAACATTGCGCTATGTGCCAGCCGGCTCGGCGACTTCGATAAAGCTCTTGCCACATATTCCAAGGTCGTGGAAATCCAGGAACGTGAAGGATTGAAGCCACTGCTGCAAGCCAGTCTGGGCGAGGTCGGAAACATCCACGCGTTTCAAGGCAAGTTTTCACAGGCAATTCCCTATTACCAACGGGCGTTAGCCCTTGCGCTTGAAATCAGCGCCTGGTCAGACGCATCCAAATGGGCCGGCAACCTCGCTGTTGCTATGACCAATGTAGGAAATTGGGATCAGGCGGAGAAGTTTAACGAGCAATCCATTGAACTGAAGCGGCGCATCAACGACACCGACTCCCAGTTGAATACGCTCCTGAACTCCGCAACCATTGAGGCCGGTCGCGAAAGAAACGAGAGTGCGGAGAAGCTCTTCCGAAAGGTCATTGCTGAGGCGGCCGCAAAGCCCACGATACTTTGGGAAGCACACGCAGGACTCGGGCAACTGTATCGGAGAACGGGTGCGTACAAGAAAGCCTTTGTCCAATTCGACGCTGCACTGCAGGTCATCGAAAAAAGCCAGGCCGAACTCACGTTGCCCGAATACAAAGTCCCCTTCCTCGCCCGGCTGGTTCGCTTGTATCAGACGTACGTCGATGCTCTGATCGATCGGGGTGAACATGACAAGGCTTTACAGGTAGCAGATTCCAGCAGGGCTCGTGTTTTGCTGGAGAGGTTGGGACGTGGGCGGATGCCGCTCGGACGGCCTGCAGCCGACGCTTCCGGACCGGCAAGGACGTCGAAGACAATTGTTTTGTCGTATTGGCTGGCGCCGAACCGCTCCTTTCTCTGGTTGGTCACTCCGCAAACCCGACGACTGTTTACATTGCCGCCGCAATCCGAAATTGAATCGCTTGTGGAGAACTACCTGGCTTTCATCCAAAATTTGAGAGATCCGCTGGAAAGCCACCATCCTGCAGCCAATAGCCTTTATGAAGTTCTTATAGCACCGGTAAAGGACCTGATTCAGGACGGCGCCTCCGTCATCGTTGTTCCCGACGGAGCTCTTCACAATTTGAATTTTGAGATGCTGCCTGTCCCTGGAAAGGCGGGCTACTGGATCGAGGACGTAACGCTGTCCGTCGCGCCGTCGCTTGCGATGGCACGCGATCCCGATCCATCAACAAGTCTGAAATCCATTCTTCTCATCGGCAATCCGGAATCGGCGGGAGTCGAATATCCCAGGCTCCCTAACGCAGCGACTGAAATGCGGAGCGTCGAACGCCGGCTGAGTTCTCTTCAGCAGGTGGTTCATGAAAACGCGGGGGCTGAGCCATCCGTGTATCATTCATCCAATCCCCAACAGTTTTCCGTCATCCATTTCGCTGCTCATGCGACTGCCAACCGGGAAAGGCCAATGGAATCGGCAATCGTCCTGTCGCCGGCTCAAAACACGTTCAAGCTTTATGCGCGAGATGTGGCACAGGTCCCGCTTCAGGCAGAACTGGTTACCATTTCGGCCTGCCGGGGGGCCGGCGCCCGGATTTACTCGGGGGAAGGACTGGTGGGTTTCACATGGGCGTTTCTACAGGCTGGGGCTCGTCACGTCATTGCAGGGCTTTGGGACGTATCGGATCGGTCTACGGCTGAGCTTATGGACCGGTTGTACGAACACCTCAGCAGCGGCAAATCTCCGGCAACGGCGCTCCGTGAGTCGAAACTCGCGCTGATCCATTCCACTGGAAACTTCCGAAAACCCTATTATTGGGGGCCTTTCCAGGTTTACGTCGGTCGGCCATAGAAAAGCCATTCCTACCTGATACAATTGAAGTGTCCGTAAGGAGTCCCTATGACTGACGAAGGAAGAGAACAAGAGTCACGATTCAGCGACCGGATTTTCGGATGGCGCAACACCGTCGTCGACACGATGCTTGGGCTGGTTCCTCGCCGTACGGCAGAACACCTTATTAACGCTCAAAAGGAAGGAATCCTGGCGGTCCGCTCCCTGCTGGATCGCGGGATCGAGGCGTTGGACAGCGATATGAAACGTGTCAATGAGCGCCCTCACAGGTCATAAAAACATTTAATGCCCGCAGAAAAACAGTTACCAAAGGTGGGGTTTGTCAGCCTCGGCTGTCCCAAAAACCTCGTCGACAGCGAAGTGATGTTGGGAACCCTTGCAGGTCGGGGCTATACGATCACACCCGACAAGCTGGAAGCCGATATCATCGTCGTCAACACGTGTGGTTTCATCGACAGCGCCAAGAAGGAATCGATCGACACGATTCTGGAAATGGCTGAGCTCAAGACCGAGGGCAACTGCAAGAAGCTTGTAGTCGCTGGTTGCCTGGCTGAACGGTACCGCGCCGACATTCAGAAGGAAATACCTGAAATCGATTTCGTTTTTGGACCGGACGAATTGGGACGCATTGTCGAGGCGGTTCGCCTCAACGACACGGACGCCGTGCCGGACGTCTCGATCGACGCGCTCTACACGTCGAAGGAAGTACCGACGATTCCCCGCGTCCTGACAACGCCGTCATACCTTGCCTATCTGAAGATCTCCGAGGGCTGCGATCATGTCTGTTCCTTTTGTGCCATTCCCAGCTTTCGCGGTCGATTTCGGAGTCGCAGCGTTGATGATCTGGTTGCCGAGTCGCGCAGGCTCGCAGAACAAGGCGTCCGCGAAATCGTCATTGTTTCGCAGGACACCATGGCTTACGGAAAAGACATCGGACTTCAGGACGGAATCACGACGTTATTGAGCCGGCTTGCGAAGATCGATGGTCTGCAGTGGGTTCGGTTCCTCTACTGTTATCCCCACTCGATTTCGAACGAGTTGATACGGCTGGTGGCGGAAGAGGATCGACTCTGCAAATACTTTGATATTCCCTATCAGCACGCCAGCCGTTCCGTTCTGGATCGAATGCTCCGCGGCGGAAACCGGGATTTGTACGAGCGCCAGGTCGAAAGCATTCGCCGGCTGATGCCGGACGCGGGCATACGCACATCATTCATTGCGGGGTTTCCCGGCGAGACCGAAGAAGACTTTAAAGAGGTGCTGACGTTTGTAAACAACGTCCGATTCGATAATGTTGGTGTCTTCCTGTATTCGGACGAAGAAGGCACCGGTGCCTTTAATCTCGACGCTAAAGTTCCACGTCGCACTGCGATTCGCCGGCGAAATCAGCTCATGAAGCAACAGTCGAAGATTTCCAAGGCAAAACTGAAATCGATGGTAGGACAGCGGGTTGAGGTCCTGCTGGAAGGGTATTCCGACGAATCCGATTTGTTACTGAAAGGTCGCATGGAGACCCAGGCGCCGGACATCGACGGTCACGTTTTGCTCAATGATCTTGGGGAAACGAAGCCGGAGGTTGGCCGGTTCTATCCCGTCGAGATTACCGACAGCCTCGAATACGATCTGATCGGAAGGATAGGTTGAGCTTTAGCGCCGGAGGCGCGACAGAAATGGGGAACAAAATTTCGAAATTGAACGAATCCTGCATCTCAAATCCGAAATCCCGAAACCTCAAATTGGACGTCGCCTTCTATGAGTGCCGGTCCAATCTGAGGTTTCGGGATTTCGGATTTGAGATGCAGGATTCGTTCAATTTCGAAATTTTGTTCCCCCACTGAGGCCACTGAAGGCCGGGCCACATTCGCGCCTCCGGCGCTAGCCGTTTTTTATGAAATGTCCGATATGTGAAAAGGAAATTCAGCACGAGGGCAATCCCTTTCGACCGTTTTGCAGCGAACGCTGCAAGCTCATCGACCTCGGTAATTGGGCCGGCGGGCGGTATCGTGTTCCCACGAAGGAGAAACCGCCCGAAGAGACCCACCCCACTAATGGAAATCGCGAAGACTAGACAGCCGTACACATTCGGGGACTGGATTGCAATTGGTTTCGCCTCGGCAGGCGGCGCCGGCTTCATGCCGAAGGCGCCGGGTACGGCTGGCGCGGCGGTTGGAGTTGTAATCTATCTGCTGATCGAAGGACTGCACCTCGGCGCATATTATTCGCATGTTATAATTTTTCTCCTCGCTGCCGGCATCTGGGCTTCGTGGCGCGTAGAAGGACTTTACGGTCACGATTCGCAACGAATCGTCATTGACGAAGTTGTTGGTCAGATGATCGCGTTTGCATTTGTCGCCGGCAGAGTCCGGCTTCCGGCTCTTGACGTCGCCGTCGGATTCGGTCTCTTTCGGTTGTTCGACATCGTCAAACCGTTTCCAGTTCGCCGCCTTGAACGTTTCAGGGGAGGCATAGGCATTATGGCCGATGACGTCGGTGCGGGCTTTTACGCACTGATCGTCTTGATGATTCTGCGGGGAGTCCTCCGCGGATAAAAAATGGGCGACATCACGATCAATCAAGTTTTGCCACAGGCCGCTCTCCCCGGTGGAGAGGTCGTTATCAAGTATTCCGGAATGGAATTACACGGAATGACGCGACCGGAGGTGCGCTTCGGCGATTTCACCGGTCAGGTGACCGTCGCATCCAGCCAACACATCATTGCGAAAGTGCCGGAATCGTCTGCGGAGACGGGCACTTCCGAGTTGAGCATTCTGAATAACGGTCATACGAGTGGCCCCTTCCCTTACGAAGTTGGACGCAAACTCGCGACGAATCTTCACCCCGTCGCGAATCCGGCAATCGACAGCGACGGCAATATATATGCGACGTACAGCGGCCCTCGCGGCCAGAAGATGCCGGTATCGATCTACAAGATCACCGCTAAAGGCGCCGTCACGCCCTTCGTGACGGAGATCATGAACGCAACCGGCCTCGCCTTCAGTCTGAACGGCGATCTCTTTGTATCAAGTCGCTTTGAGGGGAACGTGTATCGTGTGGATCCGGGCGGACACATCGATACCTACATCGAGGGCATGGGTATTGCCTCGGGGCTTGCATTCGATCGGGAGGGCAACCTTTACGTCGGTGATCGAAGCGGTAGTATCTTCAAGATTAGTCCGAATAAGGAAGTGTTCGTCTACGCAACGCTGGAACCGAGCATCGCTGCGTACCATATGGCGTTTGGTTTCGACGACCATCTCTACGTTGCCGGGCCCACAACATCGAGCTTCGACTCGATCTATCGAGTATCGCCAAGCGGCCAAGTGGAACGGTTCTTTACGGGCCTGGGCCGGCCTCAAGGCCTGGCTTTCGATATTCAAGGAGGATTGTACGTAGTGGCATCCTACCGCGGCCGTCGCGGCATTTTTCGCTTTCGTGAGACTCGAAAGCCGGACCTGGTTGTCGCCGGACTTAGTCTTGTGGGACTTGCATTTGATTTCGACGAAAACCTGATTGTTGCCGACGCGGCTTCGATCTATAGAGTGCGACTGGGAATCGTCGGAAGGCCGCTTCCCTGATCATGCTTTCTGCTGAGATCATCGCCATTGGCTCCGAACTGCTCACTCCGGGCTTTGTGGACACCAATTCGTCCTACCTCACCCAACAGCTCAATGGAATCGGAGTCTCCGTCGTGATGAAGGCGATTGTCGGCGACGATGAGAACTATCTCGAAAACGCCATCCGCGGATCGCTCGCCCGTTCACCTATCCTTTTGACGATCGGTGGTCTCGGACCTACCGAGGATGACGTAACGAAGAAAGTCGTTGCTCGAGTGCTGCAACGGCAACTTGTGCTCGACGATGCGACACTCGAACGAATACAGGCGCTCTTCAAGTCACGAGGTATCACAATGGCGGCGAACAACGCCCGTCAGGCTTTGATCCTCACCGGATCCGAGATACTGGTGAACAATCATGGAAGTGCCCCTGGCCTATGGATACAGGGCGAAAAAAATCTGATCGTCCTGCTTCCCGGTCCTCCTTCGGAATTGATACCGATGTTCGAGGACTCCTGCCTGCCGCGATTGCACAAACTTGCCGGCGGCACCAAACTCGCCCGCCGCATTTTTCGTACGACTGGAGTTGGTGAATCGTCACTCGATGCGCTTATTGCCCCGATCTATACTCCATTCAAGAACGTCGAGACGACAATTCTGGCCAAACCCGGTCAGGTCGAAGTGCGACTGACGGCGCGTGGAAAGAATGCGGAGGAAGCGGATCGATTGGTCCAGGAACTGGCCGATCTTCTCGACAAAGCGCTCGAGGAATACACGTTTGCAAAAACAGAGCAGTCGCTGGAAGAAGTCGTGGGAATGTATCTGGTGATGAAAGACGCCACCATTTCTCTTGCAGAATCGTGCACCGGCGGATTGGTTGCGGAGCGACTGACCAGCGTTTCCGGCAGTTCGCGCTATTTCATGTCCAGCGTTGTGTGCTACAGCAACGAATCGAAAATGGAGTTGGCGGGAATTCCACCGTTACTGCTTGAAATGCAAGGAGCCGTTAGCGAAGAAGTCTCCCGGGGTCTGGCGGAAGGTATTCGCGAACGCGCGAAGACGACCATCGGGGTTGGAGTCACTGGAATCGCGGGGCCCACAGGTGCTACGCCCGAAAAACCGGTCGGCACGGTACATATTTCTGTGGCATCTCCGCAAGGAACCGTTCATCGTCGTTTCTTGTTTATGGGAGATCGTGGCCGCGTGCGCTGGCAGGCATCCCAGGCGGCCCTGGACATGGTTCGCCGGACGATCATGAAAATGTAATGCGAGTATTTATTGCCATCGACCTACCTCAAGATGTGCGGGATGCGCTAGGCGCATTACAGCGCGATCTTAAATCCGTAACTGACTCAGCACGCTGGGTAGCGCCGGACGCCATCCATCTCACGTTGAAATTCATTGGCGAAATCCCGGAGCAGCGGACCGAAGAGATTGATGGAGCGCTGGTCGGACTCACGTGGAAACCCTTCACGGTTACGGTCGCCGGAATCGGTTTCTTTCCAGGCAACCGCAGTCCCCGTGTGTTCTGGGCCGGCCTTGAAGCGAATTCAATGCAGGAATTGGCTGAGGAAATTGACACTCGGATGGAGCGCCTCGGCTTCGAAAAAGAAAAAAGGAAATTTCGGCCGCACATCACTCTCGCGCGGGCCCGTGATATGCGCATCGACGCGTCCCTTGTCGCAGCGTCGGAGAAATTTCTGGAACATGCCTTCGGTTCTTTCACAGTCGACCGGTTTTATCTCTTCCAAAGCCACTTGAAACCAACAGGCGCGGTATACAATAGACTGAGTCAATACCTGTTGGAACCACGGTCTCCTGCGTAACCATGCAGCCAATTGCCATCATCGGCGCCGGCGGCTGGGGCACGGCGCTTGCAATTACTATGGGCCGAGCCGAGCGACGGGTGCGCTTGTGGGCGTACGAGTCCTATCTGGTCGAAACCATTCGCGCCACTCGCGAAAACCCCTTGTACCTTGCAGGCGTGCGAATTCCAGAATCCGTTTTAGTAACGAACTCCATTGATGAAGCGTTATCCGGAGCGAGGATCGTCATCATGGCAGTGCCGTCGCATCTGTTTCGTTCGGTGATCGACCGCATGATCACTCACCTGCAAAGCGAGATGCTCTTTGTTAGTGCCGCCAAAGGTATTGAGAACGGCACATTGATGCGAATGTCCGAAGTCGTCACCGACTCCGTGGGAACTCAATTCACACCGCGGGTCGCCGCGATTTCAGGACCGACGTTTGCCGCAGAAGTCGCTGCCGGCGAACCTACCGCCCTGGTTGTCGCCTCGCCGGACGAAGAGTTGCGATTGCTCATTCAGAAAGAGCTCTCGACACCAAGGTTCCGCCTGTACACCAATGCCGACATCATCGGGGTGGAGATCGGAGCCGCGGTCAAAAACATCATTGCCATTGGTTCGGGAGTCATTGAAGGACTTGGCCTCGGTTCCAACGCGACAGCGGCGCTGGTCACTCGAGGTCTGACCGAAATCACACGCCTCGTCGTCGCCTGTGGCGGCCAAAAGGAAACGCTGTCGGGCCTTGCCGGATTAGGCGATCTGGTGCTCACGGCTTACGGCAGACTGAGCCGAAACCGGCAGGTCGGCATTCTTCTCGGCCAGGGCCGTTCCATCGCCGACATAACATCAAGCATGCGCATGGTTGCCGAAGGCGTGCAGACGGCAAGGTCTACAGTCGAATTGGCCCGGCGTCTCGGTGTTGAAATGCCCATCGCCGAGAAGATGTATTCCGTTCTGCACGAAGGGCTCAAGCCGCAGGATGCCATCGGCGATTTGATGGAACGCCGTCTTAGAGAGGAATAGAACTTGGAATTCATAACGCTATTCGGACCGCCGAAGAAAAAAGAACCCACAGTCTTCGAGAAAATTAAAGAAGCCGTTACGCAAACGAAGGAGAATTTTACCGAACGGATTCAGGATCTGGTTCAGGGCAAGAAAGAAATAGACACCGAGATGCTCGATGAACTCGAAGCAATCATGATTGGCGCTGACATCGGTGTGAAGACGACTTCGCAGATCCTGGATTCGATTCGAGAACAGGTTTCGCGCAAAACCCTGCAGGATCCGTCACAACTCCGTTCGGCAATTAAGGAAGAACTGCGGAAGATCCTCAACGTCAACTACACGCCCCCGACACAGGTTGCAGAAGGCAACCCCTTCGTCATCGTGATGGTCGGCGTTAATGGTGTGGGAAAGACGACGACCATCGGAAAACTGGCCAACCGTTTCAAGAAGGATGGCAAGTCCGTGATGCTTTGCGCGGGAGATACGTTCCGAGCGGCCGCTACGGAGCAACTCGACATATGGGCATCACGCTCCGATGTGCCGATTATCAAACAAAAAGCGGGTGCGGATCCGTCCGCCGTTTTGTTCGATGCGTTGCAATCGGCCAAGGCACGGAAGACCGACTACGTCATCGTAGACACTGCAGGTCGTCTGCATACCAAAAGCAACTTGATGGCCGAGTTGGAAAAGATGACCAGAATTGCAAAGCGCGAAGTGCCGGGAGCGCCGCACGAGGTGTTGCTGGTACTGGACGCGACGACTGGACAGAATGGACTCACGCAGGCTCGCGAGTTCACGAAGACGGCAGGAGTCACGGGTCTCGTTTTGACCAAGCTGGATGGCACGGCGAAGGGCGGAGTCGTCACGGCGATTGCGAAAGATCTGAGATTACCGATTCGTTTCGTCGGAGTCGGAGAAAAAATGGACGACCTGATCGAGTTCTCCGCCGACGATTTCGTGGAGTCGCTGTTCGCGGCGTAAGAAGACTCGGATCTGACAAATCCGCAAATCCGTAAATCCCAAATCCCAATCCGAGGGGAACGCTGCGAGAAAGGTTTTTTTCGGATTGGGATTTGGGATTCACGGATTTGCGGATTTGTCAGATCCGACTTCAAATAATGCAATGGACGATGTTCAATACATCCACCGAACGCTCGAACTTGCCCAGCGTGGTGTGGCTCTCGCAAGCCCCGGCGCTATGGTCGGAGCTGTCATCGTCAAGGACGAGAAGATCGTCGGCGAAGGGTTTTACACCTACGATGGCGTCAAACATGCCGAGATCCTCGCGCTCGAACAAGCCGGCAGCGCAGCCCAGGGCGCGACAGTGTATACCTCGCTTGAACCTTGCTCTCACCACGGCCGCACGGGTCCATGCGCAAATGCGCTCATTGACGCTGGAGTAAGGCGCGTAGTCACTGCGCTGCAGGATCCCAATCCCGTGGTCAAAGGCGCCGGCCTGAAGCTGCTCGCTGACGCCGGTATCGAAGTGGCGTCCGGTGTTCTGGAGCGCGAGGCCCGGCTGATCAATGAAGCGTTCATCACCTGCAAGACCAAACGGCGTCCTTTCGGAATTCTCAAGATTGCCATGACGCTCGACGGCAAGATCGCGACGCAGACCGGCGAATCCCAATGGATCACATCCGAAGAATCGCGCGCAATGGTTCAGCAGCTCCGCCATCAAGTCGACGCCATCATTACCGGAAGCGGAACATTCCTGAGGGACAACCCAGGCTTGACGGACCGGACCGGCCTCCCCCGCCGCCGGCCCTTGCAGCGCGTTGTTCTGGATCGCCGAGCCCGCATCGATCCAAACACTGATTTCATGATCTTCCGGGCCGGCCTCCGCGCCTTGATGGACGAATTGCTCCAGCGTGAAATCCAAAGCTTCTTACTGGAATGCGGTCCGGACCTGGCTTTCGAGGCCCTCGAAAGTGGTGTCATTGATAAAATAGTAGCCTTCGTGGCACCTAAGATCCTGGGCAGCCGCGAAACACCGGCTATCGGCGGCAAAGGAATCGAGCGATTATCCGATACGATTTCGCTCACCGATATGGACGCGAGTCGATCGGGCCCGGACTTGGTTATCACTGCATATGTTCACGGGAATCATTGAAGAAGTTGGAGAAATCGTCGAACTCGACGATTCACGCGATTTTCGGACGATCCGAATTGGCGCTCGGAAGGTAATGGACGACATCGGCCTCGGATCGAGCATTGCCGTCAATGGCGTATGCCTTACAGTCCGCTCCTTCCGGCCGGACGCCTTTAGCGCCGAGCTTTCAGGTGAAACACTCGACCGAACCACGCTGGACGGCCTCAGGCAAGGAACACTGGTAAACCTGGAACGGCCGATGCGAGCCGATGCCCGTTTCGGCGGCCATATCGTTCAGGGTCACGTTGACGGCAAAGGTGAGATCATTGATTTCGACCGCCGTGACGACAGTTGGCATCTGGTCGTGGAATTTCCAGCCGCCGCGTCGCGTTATATAGTTGAGAAGGGTTCGATCGCTGTTGACGGGATCAGCCTGACGGTTGCGTCCATACATACCGACAACAGGTTTTCTATCGCGATTATTCCGCACACATTCGACAATACCAATCTAAGGGCTGCAAAAGCAGGCGACCGGGTGAATTTGGAGTATGACGTGGTCGCCAAATACGTGGAGAGTTTGTTAAGACCTTATGAAATTCGCAAGCATTGAAAAAGCGATCGAAGAAATCCAGAGCGGGAAGATGGTCATCATCGTTGACGATGAAGACCGCGAAAACGAAGGCGATCTCATGATTGCCGCCGAAAAAATCACGCCCGAAGCCATCAATTTCATGGCGACCTACGGTCGTGGACTCATCTGTCTTTCCCTGACCGGCCACCGCCTGGACGAGCTGAATATCCCGTTAATGGTTTCAGATCACAGCAACACATCGCAATACGGCACGGCCTTTTGCGTCTCGATTGAAGCTAAACGCAACGTTTCCACCGGGATCTCCGCGTTCGATCGCGCCCAGACGGTTCTGACGGCGATCGCCACGAAGACAAGGGCGAACGATCTGGCGCGCCCCGGACACATCTTTCCCCTCCGTGCGCGCGACGGCGGCGTTCTTGTGCGCGCCGGCCAGACCGAAGCTTCCGTAGACCTGGCAACCATCTCCGGACTGAATCCGGCCGCGGTCATATGCGAGATCATGAAGCACGACGGAACGATGGCCCGGGTCCCCGATCTGTTTGAGTTCGCGGCTCAGCATGGGCTGCAGATGATAACGGTAGCGGACCTTATCCGCTATCGGCTGAAAACCGAGCGATTCGTAAGGAAGGTCGGCGAGACCGTGTTGCCGACCCGGCACGGAAGGTTTCGCATGATCTCGTTCGAAAGCGTCATCGACAACGAAAGCCATATCGCTCTGGTTAAGGGTGACATCGAGCACGGTAATGATGTGCTGGTTCGTGTTCATGCGCACTGCCTGACCGGCGACGTGTTCGGATCAGTCTCTTGCCACTGCCAGGACCAAATCGATAGGGCCCTGTCGATGATCGAGTCGGAGGGCAGAGGAGTTCTTCTCTACCTGCATCAAAGGGGTCACTCGAAGAGCGGCGACGAACTGCAATATCACGGCAAGTACAGCACGGATTCGAATGAAACATTGGGACTTCAGGGGGAGCAGCGCGAATACGGCATCGGAGCCCAGATTCTGGCCTCTCTGAACATCCATTCGATGAGGATCATCACGAACCATCCTCGTAAACTGGTCGCTCTGGAAGCGTACGGCCTCAAGATTGCGGCGCAAGTCCCGTTCGATAAAGTCCGAGCTTGAAGACCCTGCCGCGGCAGGATCTTGAATTGCTCTATTGTTCGAGGACCTAGTCAACCGTTTTCTCTTCCAGAAGAACGAGTTGTGGGTAGAACTGGTATGAATTCGACCTTTTCTTGGGAAGCCGTATGCGATATGTTAGGCTTACCTCGAAAACAAGGATAGGCAGAGCACTCAACTCCATGTCAGACAAGGAAATCATCATCAGGTCGCTGGAGAAAGTTGAACGGCGAATCCGGCTCAATCGTTTACTCCGGGAACTGACGTTCGGCTTGTCGATCTTCCTTCTCGTCCCGGTTCTCTTCAAAACCTGGGATTTATTCCGTCCATTTCGCGGCATCACTGTCATTGTGGTCATTGGTTTATGGCTGATCGGCGTCATCGGGTACTTTGCGTGGCGCATCTCCCAAAAGAGCACCTTGGCCTATGCGGCGGCAGCCATCGATCACCGGGCGACCCTGCGGGATGAGATCAAGTCGGCGTATTGGTTTCTGTCGAACCCAACAGGTGTCCATCGATCGAGCGATTGGGTGGAATTACAGGTTCGTCGGGCGGCACGAAAAGCGAGCGATCTAAATATCGAGAAACTTTATCCACGATCCGTTCCGCCGACTATATGGGCCGTCGTGGGCTTGGTCGTGCTGTTCGTCGGCTTGAATTTTTCTCCCCTGTCTGAAGATCACAACTGGGCATATCTGGAAGCAGCCCCTGCATTTAGTCTGACTCCGGAGGAGCAGAAGCTCCTCAACCAAACCAAAGAACTGCTCAAACAGGCCGAGAAGCTGGATCAGCCACAGCTCATTCAACAACTGGAGCAGATCATTCAGGATTTGGAGCAGGGGAAGATCGATACTGCCGAAGCGCTAAAACAACTCGAGGATTTGAAGAACCTGCTTGATGAAGGCAACCTGGACATGGCCAATGTCCACGAAGGTCTGGACGAAATGGCCAAGGATGTCGAGGGCTCTGAAACCAAGGAAGTCTCCGAGGCAATGTCGGAGCACGACCTCCAGAAAACGGCGGAAGAGTTACGCAAGCTGGCGGAACAGCTCAATAGCGAGGATCCGGCAGGCATGCAAGCCATCAAGGATGCCTTGCAGCAGGCTTCTGAAAACTCGAATCCCAGCATGCAGAAGCTGGCGAATGACATGAAGCAGGCCGCTCAAAGTCTTTCCGACAAGGATTCGAAGGCGGCCCAGGACGCACTCAATCAAGCTGCGAAAGACGTACAGGATCTGCAGCAGACGATGCAGGAGCAACAGGCCAAGAACTCCGCGAGCCAGCAGATTCAGAACTTGCAGGATCAGTTGCGTCAACGGCAGCAGCAACAACAGGGGCAAGGCCAACAGCAGGGCGAGCCTCAAATGGGCGCGCAACAGCAGGGGCAGGACGGTAAGAAGGGCCAACAACAGGACAAGGCTGGTGGCGATCCTGCCAATGGCCAGCAGGGTGGCGCCAACAGCGAAGGTGGAGAAGGCGGGAAGGAAGGCCAGCCCGGACAAGCAGGCCAGCAGGCGCAGTCGGGCGGTGCGGCGGGCGGACAAAATCCGTCAGGTTCCAGTCACGCTCCGATGGACATTATGGGCGCCCCGACGAAACTGAACGTCAAGCTCGAGCAGGAAAAGCTCTCCGGCGTCAACGACGGCGGCTCACCGCAAGATCTGGAAGAAGCCAGCAAACAGGAGCGATCGAAGCTGGATTATCGTAATGTCCAATCGGAATTGAGTCCGGCTCAAAAGGACGTCCTCAATCAGGATAAGATCCCTTGGGAATATAAAGCCCTCATCAAAAACTACTTTCAGGCAATCCGGCAGCCACGTGGGAAGGAATGAGTACCGCAATCGATCAACAGGTAGAAACGTTCCAGAATCAATTTAAGGCGGTCCGGGACGAAGTCTCGAAGATGATCGTCGGATACGGCGAAATCATCGACGGCGTCATCATGAGCCTTCTGGCTCACGGTCATGTCTTGCTTGAAGGTGTTCCAGGCCTCGGCAAGACCAAGTTGGTTTCGACCTTGAGCGACGTCATGCACCTCAAGTTCTCGCGAATCCAATTCACCCCAGACTTGATGCCGGCCGACATCACCGGCACCAACGTGGTTCAGGAAGGCACGGCCGGAAGCAAAGTTTTGCAATTTCAACCGGGACCGATCTTTGCCAATATCGTTCTCGCCGACGAAGTCAACCGCGCTACACCGAAGACGCAATCCGCGTTGCTCGAGGCTATGGAGGAAACAACCGTTACGGTTGGAAAAAAGACTTACAAGCTCGACACGCCCTTCTTTGTTCTTGCGACGCAGAACCCACTGGAGATGGAAGGCACCTATCCCTTGCCGGAAGCCCAACTGGACCGATTTTTCATGAAACTGAAGGTGGACTACCCGACCGTCGAAAGCCTCCACACCATTATGAATCGGACCACGCGGCTCGAAGAACCAAAGGTCGATCGGATCGCCGATAAGGAACAGATCCTGGAAATGCGCAAAACCGTTCGAGCTGTGCCAATTGCCCGGCCGGTTCAAGACTATGCGATCCGAATCATGCTCGGGACACATCCCCGGCCTCCTCATGCGAATGCCACAACGATGCGATACGTGCGATATGGCGCTAGCCCTCGTGGGGCCCAGGCGTTGGTTGTGGGCGGTAAGATTCGCGCTTTGTTGAACAACCGAGTCCACGTTTCCTGCGAGGATATCCGGTCAGTCGCTTTTGGCGCCTTGCGTCATCGTGTGTTGTTGAATTTCGAGGGCGAGGCCGAACGCATCGATACCGACACCATCCTGAAATCAATTTTGGAGAGTACTCCGGAACCGAGCTAATTCGGACTGCGAATTGCGGATACCCTCAATTCGAAATTCGCATTTCACAATTCGCATTTTTTCTTTATGTCTTCCAATCTTGCCCTGTTCGACGACGAGTTTCTGAAGAAACTCGAATATCTCAACATCATTTCGAAGCGGCTGTTCGCCGGTCAGTTCAGAGCCGAGCGACGCACTCGACGGCGGGGCACAGGTCTGGAATTTGCCGACTACCGCCAGTACGTTTCCGGCGACGATTTCAGACACCTGGACTGGAAGGCGTACCTCCGGCTGAATCGGCTCATCATGAAGCTTTTTGAAGAAGAGGAGGATCTGCCGATCTACTTCTTCGTCGACTGCAGCCAATCGATGAACTACGGAAACCCTTCCAAGCTCAACTACGCGAAACGTGTGGCAGCGGCTCTTTGCTATATCGGATTGGCAAACCTCGACCGCGTCAACGTGATTGCCTATGCGGAGAAGATTCGGGGCGAATTGCAGCCGCAACGTGGAAAGGGCCGCATCTTCAAAGTCTTTCGGTTTTTGACCGACGTCACATCCGGCGGTGAAACAAATGCTTTGGAATCACTGAAGACCTATTGCACGGCAACCCGACGGCGCGGACTTGCGGTCGTCATCTCGGACTTTTTCGACCAGGGCGGCTTCGAACCTGCTCTCGACATTCTGCGGCACTTCCGTCACGACATTTTTGTGGTTCACGTGGCAAGTCATGAGGAGATCGATCCAAATCTTAAAGGAGAGCTGTTGCTGGTCGATTCCGAGAGCCAGCAAAGTCGCGAGATCACGATCACGCCGTCGCTTCTAACCGCGTACCACAGCGAGTACAATCGATTCTGCGAACAACTCGAAGCCTATTGTTGGAAGTACCAACTCGGGTACGTCCGAACGGCAACTGATTTCCCGTTCGAAGAGCTGATTTTGAAAGTGTTCAGACAGGGCAGATTCCTGAAATGAGATTCCTGGCACTCAGTACATTGCAGACAACTCTTCTGGCACTGCTGACCGCCGGAACAGTCATAGCTCTGTATTTGCTCAAGTTAAGGCATCGCCGAATTCTCATTTCTTCTTCCCTGTTATGGCGCCGGGTGCTCGAGGATCGGCAGTCGCACTCTTTGATTGAAAAGCTACGGCGGATCATTTCGATCATCATCGCCGTGACGATTGCACTACTCATTGCAGTTTCTGTGAGCAGGCCCGAGGTCGAAGCGCTGACTGGGAAGAACGAGCGCATCGTCATCGTGATCGACACGTCGCCCACGATGGAAACGTTGTCCAGCGACGGAAAGACGCGCTGGGAGCACGCCGTCGCTCAAGCTGAAAGTCTGCTGGCCAGCGGCGGTCCAACCACTGAATTTCGGATTTCAGATACTTCCGGCAGGATTGCCTCCTCATTTACGACGGATCGTAATGAAGTACGACAGGCATTGGCAAATATGCGGCCCGTTGCCGCCGAGCCTCAGTTTCCCAAAGTAGACGTCAACGAGTCCCTGACTTATTTCATTTCGGATGGAGTTTCCATCCCGCAGGTCTCCAAGTCGGTAAAAAGGATTTCTGTCTTTGAAAAGGCCGGGAATGTGGGAATCACCGCTTTCGAGATACGGACGCGCCCATCGATCCCTCCGAGCTATGAGGCCTACCTCGAAGTGCAAAACTTCGGAGGAGAACCAGCCGAAACCGAAATCGCAATCAGCGGTCCTGGAAGGCAGCGCGTCAATAAGAGCATCAAGCTCGCAGCGGAAGAATCTCTTCAGGAAATTTTCGATCTGACGACTTTCGAGGGAGGACCGATTCGGGCGACTATCCAATCCAGAGGAGACGCCCTGAAGTCGGATGACATCGCCTTTGCCTACCTTCCGATCAAACGTCGGACGCGAACGATGCTGGTGACGAAGGGCAATAACTACCTTCAGACACTGCTGAAGCTCGATTCGTTCGTAGACTTTTCTGTTGTCGATCCGGCGAACTTCAAAGAAGCCGACGTCGATGCATACATATTCGATCGTTTTGCGCCCGCGACGGCCCCATCCCGGCCGGCCCTGATTATCGGCGCTCCCGATGCACCCTGGCTGCGAACCGCTCAAGGTGTAGTGAATAAGCCTCAGATAACGATGTGGTCCGAGACTCATCCCGTCATGAAGTTCGTTTCCGTTCATGACATGTCGATTGAACGCGCATCGCGTATAGATGCGCGTGATCTGACGGTGATTGCTGCCTCAAACCAGATTCCGTTGATTGTTGCTTCCGAACGGCCGAAATGGGTAATGCTGACTTTCGATCTCAATTCGACGGACTTCCCTCTCCACGTCGGATTTCCGGTCTTCATAGACAATGTGCTCGCCTGGTTCAGCCGCGATCAACTCGCATTGCATGGAGCGCCCGGCACGATCGAAGTCGCGATGTCGAACGCTCAAATCCGAAGCATCGACGATAAAATCATTCCATCGCAGCCACAGATGAACAAAACCGTTTTTGAAGCGCTGGAGCCGGGATTGTTCACGGCCACGCAGGGGGACGGGCGTTTGCGCATTGCCGTTAACCTCGCGAATCGCAACTTCTCGGACGTCAACCGTTCGGCCTTCCGCAATGATTCCGTCGCCTTTTCCGAGAAACACTTCCTTCGTCGGGAGCTTTGGTTCTATATGCTGTTTGCGGCGGTGGTCCTGATCGCCGCAGAATGGTTTACGTACCATAAAAGGATCACGCTGTGAGCTTGACGTTCGACAACTTCTGGCCGCTATTGCTGCTCGCCCTGGTCCCCTACCTGTGGCTTGTTCAGCGGCGCTCGGAGACGGACCTCAGTCCCAAGCATCTGATAACGTCGGGCATTGTTCGATCGACGATCGTGGTTCTCCTCATACTCGCATTGATGCAGCCGATCCTGCGGCGATCCGGCGACTGGATCTCTGCGGTTTACCTCATCGATGTATCGCAGAGCGTTTCGCCGCCTTCGATTCAGAGTTCAATGAAATGGGTAGAAGAGACCAACAATACCGGGCATCCACACCATTCCCGCTTCATACCATTCGGATCGAATTCGGTGGTGTTCGACACTTTGGACGGATTGAGCAAGGTCGATGTGTCGTCCAAGGCATCGCAAGGCTCCATTGACCAAAGCGCAACCGACATTGAAGATGCAGTGGATCGGGCGCTCCGCAGTTTTGCACCTCACCATTTGAAGCGTCTCGTCGTCATTACGGATGGCAACGAGAACACTGGCCATATCACGAACATGCTCCCTCGCCTTAAACAGGAGAATGTTCATGTTTACACCGTGCCGGTTCCGGCCAGAACGAATCATGACGTCTGGGTGGAGTCGGTGATGGCGCCATCTCATGTCGCTACGGAAGAAACATTTCCCGTCGAGGTCCACGTCTATAGTCAGGACGATACGTCCGGTGAAGTCGAACTGAAGATCGGCGACAAATCATTAGGTAAGCGCCAGACGGCTCTGACGAAGGGCCTGAATCGCGTTGCTTTCGAAACGCAAATCTCCGAAGACAACGGCCCGGTGACACTTGAAGCTTCGGTTAAAACCGCTGCTGATCCATTCAGCGACAACAACCTGTTCCGCGAATCCATCGTCGTGGGCGGCAAACCGCGGATTCTGTATATCGAGGGTCATCGCGAAAGCGCCAAATATCTGCAAAATGCGCTCCAGCTCGAGGGATTCAAGGTTGACGCCATCATGCCCAATGCCGTGCCCGTCACCGTGGACCGCCTCGATCCTTATGACCTTATCGTTCTGAGTGACGTGGCCAGAAGTTCGCTCACGGATGATCAAATGAAGGCCATGGCTACCTACATTCGCGATCTCGGTGGCCGCTTCATCCTTGCAGGAGGAGAAAAAAATTACGGTCA
>Ga0137427_10000106_pt1 | contig 44220 bp, 45 predicted proteins | sample EasRivERMZT700_2_FD_102309 | JGI IMG/M metagenome (GOLD analysis project Ga0137427, IMG submission 102309) | Soil microbial communities from meander-bound floodplain in the East River, Colorado, USA - East River MetaG ERMZT700_2 | ecosystem: Environmental > Terrestrial > Soil > Floodplain ...
GGCGATCCCAGCCGCACTGGCCCGACGGCTGGGCTCCCACGTCCTGACCGAGACGATGGAAGGCCGGCCAGACATCGGCTTGGATTCGTACGATCGTCTCTTTCCAAATCAAGACACGATGCCGCAGGGAGGGTTCGGGAAGCCGAAGACCGACGAACGAATCATCCCGATCTCACCGATGTTGCGGGCGTTGCTCTTGAAGCAGTTCGATCATCGACGCAGCGACCAACTCGTGTTCGCCAACCAGCAAGGTCCGGCAGACGACTGACCGCGTCTCTCGCAAGAGAGGCGCGGCCTTTTCGTGGCCGCACACGGCTTACAGCGAAGTACAGGGAGACCACCGTGTACATTCTGTTGACTTACAGTGTAAATACGCTGTACTGTCGGTGTATGCCGGTGCCGACAAAGGGAGCCTTGATTCTCAAACGGGCGGAGGAGGAACTGAGGGCGGTGATTCACGAGGCGTTGGAGCAGGGCAATTACCAGGACGTGACCGACTTGGCGTCGCTTGCGGACTCATTGGCTCGGCTTCATGGCCCATCGACCAGACAGGAGACCACGGCCGACAAGGTTGGTGAATCCGTCGACGCGGCCAGCGAAGGGCGAAGAACAGGAAGGTCAACAGCCGCCCGTGCGTTCCCACGGTTTCAGCGTGACGGAGACAAGCTCGTGAAGATCGCTTGGTCCAAGAAAAACCGCGCCGAGTACGAGCATCGCGCTCCGCGGGACGTCGTTGATGCGTTGATTGAGAAAATTCGAAAGAAGAAGGGCGAGGGCGCAAGGTTCGAGGCTCCGGAAGTCCTCCCTTTGAAGGACAAGGCGGGCCGTGAGGTGCCCTCCTACCAATCGTACTTGGCCCTCGCATGGCTCCGCCAAGAGGGAATAGTCATCAAACACGGCCGCGACCGCTATGCCCTGAAGCCCGCTGTGGCAAGTCGCGAACGACTTGCCGAACTCTGGGAAGCTCTACCGCAGAAGTGATCATCAGAGGTCAATACCGTCATGTCTGACAAGGCTCCTGTCTCGCTACTCGAACAGCCGCGTCTGCTCTCCTTGTTGCTAGAAGCGAAAACGACGTCTGACCTTGGACAGATCATCAAGAGTCTGCCGATCGTCGATGAGTCTGGCTATACGTGGTCGGCCCTCGACCCCTCAACCGGTTGGCAGCCAGGTCGTCTGCATTGGGTGCCCGTCGGCCGTGATCGTGGCAATGCAGGCCGAATTCAATTGGCCGGGGAGCCGTACAACCCGCACGCTGAGCGGCTGATCAACGGCATGGAAGCGCTGATCGAACTCGCGCGGCGCCTTGAACTGCTGAAGGACCCCCAGGCAACGATGCCTGAATCCCCGAGAGACGCGGTTGAGCGTTATTTCGGGCTGCCACGACTGGACTCGATCCCTCGGATTTCAGACAAGGCGAAGCGCCGCGCCCTCGAGACTCAACTCCGAGAAATGCGTAAGAAGCTGACTCTCCGGGTTGAGTTCAGTAAGAAACAGAATGAGTTCATCGTCGAGATTCGCGATCACGGAATCGGTCAGCCAGCGGATCGAATTCACGAAACGCTCTTGTCACTCGGCCAGACAGACAAGGCCGACAAGCCGTACCTGATCGGTGTGTTCGGTCAGGGCGGCTCATCGGCTTATGCGGCGAGCGACTACTCAATCGTCCTCAGTCGCCGCGCGCCGGAGTGCTTGGACGGGAAGGCAGATGCAGTTGGCTGGACCGTGGTCAAGAAAGTTATTCCGAAGGGCCGTCGCGACCCGTACTACGCGTACCTGGCAACACTGCCGGACGGCCGAGTGCCTTCAATCGTAGCGCCGCCAAGCCAGTTTCCTCACGGCACGCTCTTCAAGCATCTCGCGTATGACTTCGGTCGCCAGGGTAGCGCTGTGGCCCGCACCCTCTACTACGCCCTTAATCACGTCCTGTTCAATCCGGTGTTGCCGTACGACCTGTACGCCATGAAGGCTGACCCGGATGCCATGAATGGCACCGCTCACCGCCTGGCGCGGCAAGCGAGACGATTGGAACTCGATCGTGTGAAACACCTGTACAAACCTTTTCAGTCACAGCCCGTCGGCAACGCTCTGTAAGGGCATTTCATGACAGCCAACACAGCAGTCCTCGATCCAACCGCGGGCTTCGGTTCAATCACAATCCAGGTGGTGGTTCTTCCGAGAAAGGTCGAGAAGCCAGGCGCTCCGATAGACGAGATCACTTTGGATCAGGAGCCGGACGAGGTGTTGCCCGAGGATGGTGCTTCACCGGTCACGAGCTACCTGGAGCGACCGAAGGGCGGAAAGCTCTGCTGCGTGTTCTTGGTGAATGGCCAGCGTCACGACGGGCTGGACAACTCTTTCATCGTGCAGCAGCTCGGGTTCAAGTACCTCCGCAACCCAACCTGTCTTACGTCCGTGAATCCGTTGAAGCGTGCCGAAACGCGCAGGGTCGTCCGAACGGGATAATCTTCCGTATCGAAGTCATCTGGCTCGCTGAACCGGAGTCTCAAGGTCAGGTTGCTGTCGGTACGGTCTTCCGCGACGTGAAGCTCGGGAACCTTCGGATCAACGAAGTGAGCCAGGCTAGCAAGCGCTGGCCACGCGTTCGGCGGTTGAGCTGTAATGGCGATTGAGCGCTCCTCGTTCGGCTTGAGCCAAACAGACGTGACGTCCGGCTTCGAAACGAGCACTGGGTAATCGGACGGAGAGCCCTGGCCCGGATCAAGCAAGGAAACTAACTTGTCAGTCACTTCTGTCCCGGCACCGAGCACTTCGGACTCCTGCAATCCGAATTCACCCCCACCCGGACCCGACGTGGCGTGATCAGCGTAATGGTGATGGGCCTCTATCAGGGTGTCGAGGGCTTCCTTGACCTTCTGATCGCCGGCTTCGAGGCGCGCAACTTCGGCTTCGGCCTCCTCCTCGAACTTCTGGATTTCGGGATCCTCCTTGAGGGTCGCGATTAGCCGACTCGAGATTGCCTCCCACACACTGCCTTTATAGAAACCCTGCCGCGATCCCTGCATGAGTTCACCGAGAGCCTCTGGATGCAGTCCATCGACGTCAACGATGATCATCATCCGCTTCGCGATCACTGTAAAGCCATCAACACCACCACCACAGCCTGTCTTGCTCGATCCTCCCACTTTTCTCAAGGTCAGCACTCGCCAGCCCGTTCGCATTTGGCGCGGGTTAGCTGACACGCACGTGCGGTTGCGCTGGAACGGCAAGGATGACTTGGTTCTTGGGAAGTCGCCGTGGACCTTCCAAGCTCGCTGCCTGACTCCATCGCACCAGATTCTCAAGTTGAGTTTCTCGGAGCCCCGCCAAGGACGCTTGTCGCTGTTGGTCGGCTTGTCACCCGATGCAAGCGTGGGTGACGAGCTGCGGTTTGAGGTCGCAGCGACCGGTCCAGACGGGCAAGGGTTGCCTGCCGTCACCTTTGAGGCTGTGATAGCAGACAGGCCGCCAAAAACGGAGCCTGAACCACGCCTGGTCACCGGAAAAATGCTGACAGGCGCATCGCGAAGACCACCTTATGAATTGAAGTACATCACACGTGATGACTGGATGACGGGTTCTTGCTTTGGCGGCGAAGATTGGGGACCAGATGACGCTGGGGCGTTCCAGGATCCGACAGACAAACACCCGCTGACCTTACTTATCAACAAGGACATGGAGGCGCTAGACGAATTCAGAAAGTTCTTGACCGGCAAGAAGCTGACCGAAAATGAGGTGCAGTCCCGTTTGCAGAAGTACACCTCACACGTGGCCTTCCATCTTTATCAGATGTATCAGGCAGCTCAAAAGCCGATGGAGGATGAAGAAGACACGACGCGCCTCCCGAAACCAGACGATCAGCGCGCTGAGATCCGCCGCGTCGGAATGACTTTGCTGCGGCTGATGCAGGTGTCTCGCTAAGGCTATCGAGCTTGGTGGATCAAAACGATTTCCCGGGAACCGTTGAGGCGCCCTTTCATGTTCGCATGCCACCGACGCCCGGGAACACGGCGAGCGATCGGCGTCACATGACGAACCTCTGCGAATCCGGATTCCTCAAGATTTTGAAGATACCGCGGCAGATGCCTTTTGGGCTCGCTGAACGCGACCATTTGAACAAGGTACGCGCCCTTCTTCACAACGGCCCGGATCCCCTTCAACGTGCGAAGCGACTCGGCGAAATATCGATCCGCTGCAGTGTCGCTCCGGTCCGCGAAGCTGTAATAGGCCGCCCCCTGGCCATCATGGCAGGCCGCCAGCCAGTACGGCGCAGGACTCTCGCGCCGACCATCAACTTGCCAACGATGGTAAAGCATGTGGATGCCGGGGTACGGCGGGCTCGTTACGACAAGGCTCGCTTGTTGGCTGCGAAAGACGTCGTGGTGCGCCAGGTTTTCGGCAGAGTCGTTTATCAAATAACGCGTCGGCCTGAATGGAAACTGTCTGCTCAAAGAGCGAGCGAAGGCTCCGAGGCCGTTCAACATTTCACCGACGGCGCGCTGAAGTGCCTGACGGAACTCTGGCAAAGGCGTAGAACGCTTGCGCCCATTTAGGGCCCACTGCCCGACGTTCAGCATGGCGCATCGAGCGAAGTCTTGGGCAATCTGCGAAGGCAAATCCTCAAGGGAGAGGAGTGCGAGGCCAAGAATCTTCTTGATCGGCCGGGCATTTGGCAGGGTCAAGTTCGTAGTTCGGTGGTCTCGCAGGATGGCGCCGACTTCCTCCGGTTCGTCGAAGTACGAAAGTCCGGGTACGACGTTTTTTGCCCACGCACGGAGCGCCCTTTGGTCCTCGCTGGATAGTGGCGTTGTCTTGACACGCGCGATGAAAACAGCCAGTGAGTTCAAATCGCTGCCCACCGCATGTCGGCCAAGGGCCATCGATTCGACGATCGCCGTGCCGCCACCCATGTAGGAATCCAACACGAGGTCGCCCGGCTTCGATAACTCGCGGATCACGCTTGACGCAAAAGCAGGCGAGAAGCGAGCGGGATATCGATAGAACTTGTGGGTCAGGCCGGCGACTGGAGTCGCATCAAGAGCTGCGACCTTGATATTCTCGATCCGCTCGCGCAATTCCGATGTTGAGCGGCTCACCTGATTCGCTCCTTCCGACGCAAGTCGTGAATCGCTTCCTCAATCAGGGCGCTTTGCTGCGCTTGCCTGCGGCGTGCGCCAGCCTCAAGCCTCTTGCCCCGAATTCGGTCCAACGTGGCCAGGGCTGCGCGCGACAGGCTGACGGTGACCTTCACCTTTGTCGGCAGCTTTTCCGTCGGCATGACTCGATTCTACGTAGCTACGAGCCGCGGTACAAGTCGATGTACGAAAAGCTGTATTTTCGTACCGCCGTGCGTTCGTGGCCTGTTATCGGAGGGAGGCAGCCGAACCATTAGAGGATGTCTAAGGGGTATGACAGGATGGGTCATCCTCGGAGGATTGTCGTGTGGATCAGCTGGAGGCACCAGGATTCTGACTTCTCTGGACCGTTGAGTTTCGAGCAGAAGGTCGATCTCTTCTGCGAGCAAGCGCTTGGCTGGCAGCTGCACATCGCAGACCCTGTGGCAAATGGCGGAACGCCATTTGGAGAAGCGGCGGCCGTTTCTCCGATCAGACATTCAGGTTTTGCGGTCCTTCAAATCTGCCTCAGCTACTTCGAGACGATTGGACAATACACGGCCACGCCTTCCGGTTCGAGGGCTGCGTTCCGAGTTGGAGTGTTGAGCGTCTTTCCTGGACTCGCCGAGTGGGAGGAAGGGGCTGTCAGTGAGTTCATCGATGCGTTCTACGGGACGCTCGATGTGGTCTCTACCACAACGTCAGAACGGCCCGCGTTGGTCTGGGACAGCCGCCGGGGGCGGTCACATTTGATCAGCCGAACGGCCGAATCGTCATCAGCCCCGAGCGTCTACCTGGCGTCCTCAAGGCACACCTGAATCGGCTTCGAGAGGCGCTCCTCCGGCCGGAAAACGTGGGTCTCCGGCAACGATTTGAAGCGAGATTCGACCAGGACGCCGGCCCTCCATGAAGGCCGCGACGCCGCGTGGATGTCACTCGAAAATGTCACTCAGCGCGACTTTCGATCACGCGGCGCGCGCATTCTCTTGATTGCCAGCGATTTGCGGTCGCGGATCGAAAGGCTGGCGGAGAGAGTGGGATTCGAACCCACGGTAGAGTTTCCCCTACACACGCTTTCCAAGCGTGCTCCTTCAACCACTCGGACATCTCTCCGTCGAAGAGTGGATTCAACAGTCTAGCGGATTGAGGGGAACCGGTCCAAAGCGCGATCGACTGACAGACCGGACGGCACGCCTTCTGCTCTCTCACCCGTGCGCTGCACGCCCAAGCGGGACCTCGCCGATGTGTCTCCGAGGAATCCCGCCGCGTCGAATGCAGCGGCGCCACGAAATGACGTGGCGGTGTCTGGCTTCTGGCTTTTGGCTTTCTCCTTCGGAGTGTGTCCATGCCGCGACCATTCAAGGGAACCATCAACTTGGACATTCGCGATTCCACACCCGACTGGGACGCGTTCCTCCACACCAAGGCGCCGAAGGACGCGCCAAACGTGCTCGCCATCCTGTACGACGACACCGGTCAGGCGGCGTGGTCGCCGTACGGCGGTCGCATCAACATGCCGACGATGGATCGGCTGGCGAGGAACGGACTGACGTACTCGCAGTGGCACACGACGTCCGTCTGCTCGCCGATGGCGCGCGACTGAGGCGGGGCATGCAAATGAATGCAATCCAGATCACGTCCATCGGCATCATCCTTCTGTGGGGCATCACAGCGCGACTTGACTCACAGGCGCCACAACCAGCAGCAACGTTGTTCCAGAACGTTCGCATCCTGGACGGCAAGAGCGGCCAACTCTCAGGCCCGTCCCATGTACTCGTGCGCGCGAACAAGATCGAGCGCATCTCGTCAACGCCGATCGCCACGCACGGCGCGGACACCACGCTGATCGACGGCGCTGGACGCACGCTCATGCCAGGTCTGATCGACATGCACTGGCACACGATGTTGGCGCGGCCGACGCTGGCCACCCTCATGGTCGCGGACGTCGGCTACATGAACTTCGTCGCAGGCGCTGAGGCGACTGACACGCTGATGCGGGGATTCACCACCGTCCGCGATCTGGGCGGACCGGCGTTCGCGCTCAAGCGCGCCATTGACGAGGGCCTCGTCGCCGGCCCGCGAATCTTTCCCTCGGGCGCCATGATTACCGTTACCAGCGGCCACGGCGACTTCCGTCAGCCGTTCGAGTTGCCTCGCATCCTCGGCGGCCCTCCGACGCGGATGGAGGTGCTGGGCGGAAGCCTGCTCGCCGACAGCCCAGACGAAGTTCGCGTCAGAGTGCGAGAGCAGCTGATGCTGGGCGCGACGCAGGTCAAGCTGACGGCCGGCGGCGGTGTCGCGTCGCCCCACAGTCCGCTCGACGTTTCAACCTTTACCGAACCGGAGCTGCGCGCCGCGGTGGAAGCCGTCGAAAACTGGGGCACGTACCTGACGGTGCACGCCTATACACCCATCGCGATTCAGCGAGCCATCGCCGCCGGCGTGAAGTGCATCGAGCACGGCCACCTCATGGACGACGCCACCGCCCGGCTGATGGCAGAACGAGGCATTTGGCTGAGCATTCAACTGTTCCCCGACGAACTGGCGGAGGCGTTTCCGCCCGGGTCGGAACAGCGAGCGAAGTTCCAGGAGGTGCTCGCCGCGACGGACACCGCCTATGGACTCGCGAAGAAATACAAGCTCAAGACGGCGTTCGGCACCGACATCCTGTTCTCCCAGGAGCTCGCACAGCTTCAGGGCGCCCTGCTGGCCAGGCTGGTCCGTTGGTACACGCCGGCGGAGGTGCTTGTCATGGCCACTGGAACCAACGCCCAGTTGCTGGCGATGTCCGGGAAGCGTAACCCCTATCCCGGCAAGCTGGGCGTGATCGAAGAAGGCGCTTTCGCGGACGTGCTGCTCGTCGACGGCAACCCGATCGTGGACATCTCGCTCGTCGCGAACCCCGCCAAGAACTTCGTCCTCATCATGAAGGACGGAAAGATCTACAAGAACATGCTGTCGAAACGATAGGCGACTGCGGGAGCTCAACACGCCTTCAACAATCCCGCACGCCGCAATTCCCGCACGCGGTGGGCGAGCGGGACGCGCCTCCTGAACAACCACACGATGGAGTCCCAGAATCCCTCCTCGGCCCGTTCATCGAGCTGCGCGAAGTACGCGTCGAGATCGACCCGCTTCTGCATCCGGTCGCCGCAGGCGGCGACGATCAACGCGCGCGTGGCCCTCGGCGCCAGCAGCGCGCCGTAGCGGTCGCACGAGTACGTCGTGATCTGGTGCAGCGGTCCGCGGAGAAACGGGATGGGCGCGACCGACGACCGCAAGAGCTCCGCGCGAAACGACGTGTGGCCGAGGCAGATGCTCCCCACTTCGCGCGCCAGCGCGAACGCAACGACGTCGTCGAAGGCCTCGGGGAATTCGGCAAAGTCGTGGGTCGAGAGGATGATGCACTGGCGGCCACGCCATTCGAACGCCGTGGTGTGGTCGACGCCGTCGCTGAGGTACAGCTCCGGCGTGGCGATGCCCACGCGCCGGCACTGCGACTCGAGCACGCGGTAAAGCTCCGGCAACTGCGCCGGGCCGACACGGATGCTCTCCTCTTGCGCGAGGATCTGGCGCCGCCGGCGCGCGTAGGTGGCGACGACGGGCGCGCCGAGCACGGCCACGAGCAGAATCCGCGCGTGGGTTCGGTACTTGTTGAGCGTCGGCCGTGTTTCGAGCCACTCGGTGCCCCACAGCAGCAGTGACAGCACGGTCGTGACCAGAAGCACGTCGAGCAACGCGACGACCCTCGCCACGCGGCGCTCCAACGGATGACGGAGCCGTTCGCGATCCGCCAGGGACAGCGCCGCGGGCGGTGGCGTGACGTCCATGAAATCTAGCGATCGTGTTCGCTCATCTCGGCCATGGTTTCCGTCGACCCGTCGCTGTTCATCCACGCGGGCAGCGCGAGCGGCCACTTCTGATCGGCGGGCAATGGCGATCGGTAGGTGAAGTCTTTCGTGCGACGCTCGAAGTCCGCGCGTACGGCCTTCCGGAGATCTGAGTCCGTCAGCACATCGAGGGCGGTGAGCACCAGCACCGTCGTCGCCGCCAGCGCGCCCTTGAATCCGATGGACATGCCACCGCACGCCGTGACCGCCCAGGTGTGCAAAGAGACGCCGAGCGGCAGCGTGGGCATCGCGATGCCCATCGTCGGAGTGTTCCAGCTCACATCGGCGACATCGGACGAGCCGCCGATCGTCGGCTCCGGCAGTAACGCAATCACCGTGGTCGCCAGGCCCTGTTCCTTCACGCCGAGATGCGTCTGACACTCGCGCGCAAACGCCTGCTCGTCGGCCGTCCACGCGGGAACGCCAACAGCCTCCAGATGCTTCTGCAGCCGTTCCGCCAGCGGGGTATTCGGCAGCAGATCGTGCATTCCGAAGTACACGTTGACCGCGGCTTCAGTCTGCGTCGCCAAGGCGGCGCCCTCGGCGATCTGCCGGACCCACTCGGTGGTCGCGACGACGTTCGCGCGATCGATGTCGCGGAGCATCAGCCAGAGACGCGCGTAGTCCGGCACGACGTTGGGCGCGACGCCCGCCGCTTCGTAGACGTAGTGCGTTCGCGCGGTCGGCTTCACGTGCTCGCGCATCAGGTTCAAGCCATGGGCGGCGAGCTCCATCGCGTCGAGCGCGCTCCGGCCCTTCCAGGGCTCGAGGCCGGCGTGCGCCGTTCGGCCGTGAAACTCGACCTTGATCGAGTTGACGGCCGCCATCCGCACGTTGATGACGCCGGCCACCGGAGCCGGGTGCCAGTGCAGGCAGGCGTCGAGGTCGTTGAACAGACCCTCGCGGGCCATGTAGACCTTCGCGCCCTCGGTTTCCTCGGCGGCGCATCCGTAGACGCGCAGCGTGCCCGAGATGCCCTCCACTTCCATCACACCCTTCGTCGCAATCGCGGCGCCGGTGAGCGCCGCGCCGAGCAGGTTGTGACCGCACCCATGTCCGTTGCGTTTGCCGTCCGCGCGCGGTTCTTGCCGCGGCACCGCCGCGTTGCCCAGGCCAGGGAGCGCGTCGTATTCCGGCAGGAATCCGACCTTCGGACCGCCAGTTCCTTGAGTCCATTCCGCCACGAATGCCGTCGGCACACCGGACGTCCCGGTGCTCGTGATCTCGAACCCGGCGGCTCTCAGCTCGCGCAAGTGCACCTCGGAGGATCGGACTTCCTCCAGGCTGAGCTCCGAGAGATTCCAGATCTCCGACGCGATGCGCTCGACGGTCGGGCTCGCGCCTTCGATCGCACGGGCAACGTTGACCGGGGACTTCGAAGTGTTCATGTGCTTCACTCCCGCGCCATCACCGCAGCGAGCTGGCGCTCGAGGTTGACGTAGACGTCCTTGGCCACGTCGTAGACCACTCTGATGATCCTGCCGCCGGTGAACGGGAACCGGCCCTTGTAATCCGCGCCGACGGCGTCGCCGCTGTCGTAGCCGACGCACAGGCCTTCGCCGCAGATCGCGAAGTGGCCCGTTTGCGTACGGAACGACGCGCTCGCCGCCGGCTTGTCGTCAACGTACAGCGTCATCTTTCCGAGCGCTTCGAAGTTCTTGCCCACCGACTCCTTGGTGAACTCCACGCCGACGACGTGCCGGCCGGATTGCTGGGCCGGACATGACAGACGCTGCTCGGGCGGGATGCCAAGGAAGTTGTAGACGAAGATCAACTGACCGCCTTTGACGAGCAGCGCGTAGCCGCCGAAGCGCGACCCCTGCGCGACGATGATGCCGTTCGAATCGGCGGTGAACTCCACCTCCGCCAGGATCTTGAACGACACGCCGAGCGTTCTCGCGGCGGACGCTTCGGGAATCTCGGTCGTGCCCGGGTAGTACACGTAGCGGCCATCCGCCGGCGGCGCGGTCTTGAACTCGAGCGCGTGGAGCCCGATCACATCGAGATCGTCGAGCGGCAGCACGTCGTACTTCTTCGCCTCGGTCAGCCACAGCGTCGTCAGCTCCTTGAGCTTCTCGGGGTACGTATCGGCGAGGTCCTTCGCCTCGGCGCGATCCATGTCGGTATGGAATAGCTGCCAGCGATCCCGATCGAACTTGCCGAGATTCGACGGCAGCGGCCCGTGCTCGGTCGACGCCTTCCAGCCCTTGTGCCAGATGCCGCGGGTGCCGAGCATCTCGTAGTACTGCGTCTCTTTCGTCGTCGGCGCTTTGGCGTCGTCGAAGGAGTAGCGCATCGAGACGCCGACGAGCGGGGACTGCTTCACACCGTCCACCACATCGGGCATCTTCACGCCGCAGCATTCGAGAATCGTCGGCACGATGTCGGTGCAGTGGTGGTACTGGTGGCGCACCTCGTCCTTCGCCGTGATGCCCTTCGGCCAGTGGATGACCAGTGGATCGGCGGTGCCGCCGGCGTATTGGGAGTACCGCTTGAACATCCGGTACGGCGTTGAGAACGCCACGGCCCACCCGGTCGGATAGTGGTTGTAGGTGTCCGGCGAGCCGAGCTTGTCGATCATCGCGAGGTTCTGCTGGAGGTCGTCGGGATAGCCGTTGAAGAACCGGTTCTCGTTGACGGATCCATTCGGACTGCCTTCACCCGAAGCGCCGTTGTCGGCGCAATAGAAGATCAGCGTGTTCTCGAGCTGGCCGGAGTCTTCCAGGTACGCGATGAGCCGGCCAACCTGGACGTCCGTGTATTCCGAGAAGGCGGCGTACACCTCGGCCATGCGGCTGAAGAGTCTTTTCTCGTCCGGAGAGAGCGTGTCCCAAGGCCGCACACTGTCGCTTTCGGCGAACGTGCCCTTCGTCATCGGATTGAGCGGTGTGAGCTCCGTGCCCGCGGGCAGAATGCCGCGCTCGATCATTCGTGTGAGCACCCACTCGCGGTAGGCCTCGTACCCGTCGTCGAACTTGCCCTTGTACTTGTCGATGTAGTCCTGCGGCGCGTGATGCGGCGCGTGGTTGGCGCCAGGGCAGTACCACATGTACCAGGGCTTGCTGGGCTGTGATTGCTTGGCGTCGCGGATGAAGGCGATCGCCTTGTCGGCGAGGTCCTTCGAGAGGTGATAGCCCTCCTCGGGCGTATACGGCTGATCGACGTAGTGGTTGTCCTCGATGAGCTCGGGGTACCACTGGTTGGTCTCGCCGCCGATGAAGCCGTAGAAGCGGTCGTAGCCGAGACCAAGCGGCCAGCGCTTCTTCGACGATCCCATATCGAACGCGTCGACGGGCACGTTGTGGTTCTTGCCGATCCAAAAGGTGCTCCATCCGGCATCACGAAGGATGGTTGCGATGGTGGCGTTCTCGAGCGGGATGTGACCGCTGTAGCCGGGGAATCCGACCGCCGATTCGGCAATCGTGCCGAAGCCGTTCTGATGATGGTTGCGTCCGGTGAGAAAGCACGACCGCGTCGGCGAGCACACGGACGTCGTGTGCCACTGCGAATACGTCAGGCCGTTCTTCGCGAGCCGATCGAGCGTCGGCATGTTGATGCGCCCGCCATAGGCCGACCACGCGGCGCAGCCCGTGTCGTCGTAAAGAATGACGAGCACGTTCGGTGCATCCTTCGGGGCCTTCGTCTCGAGGAACGCGTCCCAGTCCGGCTTCGAGTCACGAATGTCCAGATCGATCGTTCCCTTGAATGGCTTCGGCACGGTGGTTCCTCCGCTGTTCTGCCGTGGCGTCGCGCCGGCTGCGAAATGTCGTGGCAGCACCTCGACCCGAGCGCGATCTCCCGAAGGATTCGTGGACCTCGGGGCTTCGGTCATGACTGGTGGCAGGATCCGTACCGCGCATGCGCACCCGATGCGCTATGCTCCGCGCCATGCGATATGCGGTGGCGCTCACGATCGCGGGTAGTTGTCTGGTTCTGGGCGTCGCCGGGACGTCCGCGCGGATGACCGGTGCACAGCAGTCCGCCGACACGGTCACCTTCACCGAGCACGTCGCGCCCATCGTCTTCAACCATTGCGCGAGGTGTCACCGCCCGGGCGAAGCGGCGCCGTTTTCATTGCTGACGTATGAAGACGCCCGCCGGCGCGCGCGGACGATCGCCAGGGTCACCGGCGCGCGCTACATGCCGCCGTTCAAGGCCGAGGCGGTGGACTACGAGTACGAGGACGAGAACCGGCTGACCGCAACGCAGATCGATGTGCTTCGTCAGTGGAGCGAGAACGGCGCGCCCGAAGGCGATCCGCGCAAGTTGCCGAAGCTGCCGAAGTTCACCGAGGGCTGGACGCTGGGCAAACCCGATTTGATCGTGACGATGCCGGAGGCCTTCGACGTCCCGGCGAGTGGACCGGACGTCTATCGCAACTTCGTGATTCCACTGAAGCTCAACGAAGACAAGTGGGTGCGTGCGGTCGACTTTCGCGCGTCAGCCAGGTCGGTCGTGCACCACACGTTGTTCTTCTACGACACGACGGGCGCCGGCAAACGCGAGGACGAGCAGGATCCCGGGCCGGGTTTCGGCGGCACGATGGGCGGGTTCTCCATCTCGATCGGCCGGCAGACGCCCCAGAGTCTGCTGGCGGAGGTCAGCGGGCGCGGCGTGCCGACGCCAGCGCCGGCGGCCGGCCCTCGCGGCCGCGGTGTCGCGCCGCAACGCCCGGGCGGCGGTGTCGGCGGATGGGCGCCCGGCGGCCAGGCGAAGTTCTCGCCCGAAGACATCGGGATGCCGTTGCCCAAAGGATCCGACCTGATCGTGTCCACGCACTTTCATCCGTCGGGCAAACCGGAGCGCGAGCAGTCGACGCTCGGGTTCTACTTCGCCCGTCGTCCGCCGACGCGCCCGTCGATGGTCGTGATGCTGCCGCCGATGAACGGCGCCTTCAAGGGCATCAACATCCCGGCCGGCGAGGCGCGCTACACCATCACGGATTCGTTCGTGCTGCCGGTGGACGTCAAGGCGTATTCCGTGGGCGCGCACGCGCACTATCTCGGCAAGGTCCTCAAGCTCACCGCGACGTTGCCCGGCGGCAAGACGACGACGCTGCTGTCGATCGGCGACTGGGATCTCGCGTGGCAGGGCCGGTACCAGTTCAAGGAGTTCGTGACGTTGCCGGCGGGCACGCGGCTCGACGCGACCATCGTGTTCGACAACTCCGCTGACAATGTCCGGAATCCGTCGAGTCCTCCCCGGCGCGTGACATTCGGGGAGCAGTCGACGAATGAAATGGGCCAGGTCGGCCTCGCCGTGATCGCTGCCCAACCCGGCGGACTCATCCGCTTGAAAGAGGCGTACGATCAGCACCTGCGAGAGGCCGTACTCGCCAGTCCGCAATTCCGGCGCGGACGCGGCGGCTCGTAATCCGTCACGCGCGCGACCGCGGCATGTCGTGGCTCGAGCGCCCGACCAGCCTGCCCAAGCCTCCAGCACGCCGCTATCCGTTATCGGCATGTGAGTTGCTCTCGCCGTCCGGCCAGCTTTGCGCGATCCAGCAGAGGAGCCAGCCGCATGAGCAACCGCGACAACCTGTTTCGAGACCATCTGCCAATTCCCGATCCGCCGCGAACGGGGTTGATCACCTACGACGCCAAAGATCCAGAGACGAAGTTCCCGCCCATTGAGGCATTGCTCCCGCCGATCGGCGCGCCCAACGTCCTCGTCATCCTGATTGACGATGCGGGGTTCGGGGCGGCGAGCGCGTTCGGTGGTCCGTGTCAGGCGCCGAATGCGGAACGACTCGCGGCCAGTGGGCTGAAGTACCTCCGCTTTCACACGACAGCCTTGTGCTCCCCGACGCGTCAGGCGCTGCTGACGGGGCGCAACCACCATTCCGTGGGGATGGGCGCGATCACCGAGATCGCCAGCGGCTCGCCGGGGTACTGCTCGGTCCTCCCGAACAACGCGGCGCCGTTAGCCAAGACGTTGAAGCTGAACGGCTACGCCACGGCGCAGTTCGGCAAGTGCCATGAAGTGCCGGTGTGGGAGACGAGCCCAGCGGGGCCGTTCAACGCCTGGCCGACCGGCGGCGGAGGATTCGAATACTTCTACGGCTTCGTGGGCGGCGAGGCGCATCAGTGGTACCCGTCGCTGTACGAAGGCACCAATGCGATCGAGGTGAAAAAGACACCTGAAGAGGGCTACCACCTGATGGAGGACATGACGGACAAAGCGATCGGCTGGATCGGACAGCAGAAGGCGCTGATGCCCGACAAGCCGTTCTTCGTGTACTTCGCGCCCGGTGCGACGCATGCACCGCATCACGTTCCCAAAGATTGGGCCGACAAGTACAAGGGCAAGTTCGACAGTGGCTGGGACAAGCTGCGCGAGGAGACGTTCGCGCGCCAGAAAAAGCTCGGCGTCATTCCGCCCGACTGCCAGCTCACCGCCCGCCACAAGGAGATTCCGTCCTGGGACGAGATGCCCGAAGCGCTCAAGCCGGTGCTGCGTCGCGAAATGGAGGTGTACGCCGGCTACCTCGAATTCGCAGACCATCACGTCGGCCGGCTGCTGGACTCGCTGAAGCGGCTCGAGATTCTCGACAACACGCTCGTGTTCTACATCATCGGCGACAACGGCGCGTCGGCCGAAGGCACGCTCAACGGCACCTTCAACGAGATGATCAACTTCAACGGCGCGGAGGCGCTCGAGACGCCCGAGTTCCTCACCGCGCGGATCGACAAGCTGGGCGGCCCGGAGTCCTACAACCACTACGCCGTGGGCTGGGCGCACGCCTGCAACACGCCCTATCAGTGGACCAAGCAGGTGGCGTCGCACTGGGGCGGCACGCGCAACGGGACAATCATCCACTGGCCGAAGGGCATCAGGGCCAAGGGCGAGATGCGCACGCAGTTCCACCACGTCATCGACATCGCGCCGACGATTCTCGAAGTGGCCGGACTGCCTCAGCCGGTCTCCGTCGATGGCATCCACCAGATGCCCATCGAAGGCGTGAGCATGGTGTATTCGTTCAACGATCCGAAGGCCGCCGAACGCCACGAGACGCAGTACTTCGAGATGTTCGGCAACCGCGGCATCTATCACAAGGGCTGGACCGCGGTGACGCGTCATAAGACGCCGTGGCTGCTCGTGGGCGAGAAGACGCCGCCGTTCGACGACGACGTGTGGGAGTTGTACGACACGACGAAGGACTGGAGTCAGTCGAAGAACCTGGCGAAGGAGATGCCGGCAAAACTGCACGAGCTGCAGCGCCTGTGGCTGATCGAGGCCACGCGCTACAACGTGCTGCCGCTCGACGATCGCATCGCCGAGCGCATGAACCCGGACCTGGCCGGTCGTCCGGTGCTCATCAAGGGCAACACCCAGATTCTGTTTGGCGGGATGGGGCGACTGTCCGAGAACTCGGTCGTGAGCATCAAGAACAAGTCGCACGCGGTGACCGCCGAGATCGACGTGCCGGCGTCCGGCGCCGAAGGCGTGATCATCGCGCAGGGCGGCAACATCGGCGGCTGGTCGCTGTACGCCAAGGGCGGCAAGCTGAAGTACTGCTACAACCTGCTCGGCATCGACTACTTCTTCGTCGAGTCCAAGGACGCGATTCCGTCCGGCCAACACCAGGTCCGCATGGAGTTCGCCTACGCCGGCGGCGGTCTTGGAAAGGGCGGAACGGCCTCGCTCTACATCGACGGCAAGCAGGTCGGCGCCGGACCGGTCAAGGCCACCGCCGCGATGGTGTTCTCCGCCGACGATGGCTGCGATGTGGGTGAGGACACGGGCGCTCCGGTGTCGACGGACTACGGTCCGCGCGGGAATGCGTTCAACGGCCGCGTCCGCGGGGTGCAGATTGCGGTCAAAGACGCGGCTGAGGCGGCCGATCACAAGGTCTCGCCGGAGGACGCCCTGCGCGTGGCGATGGCGCGGCAGTAGATGGTCGTCGGGCTCACTTCATCGATGCGCGCACGTCGACGAGGATCTGATCGATGGTCTCCACGCGAATGAGACCCAACCGCGGGTAGTCGAGGTCGATGATGATGTAGATCGTCACCGCGAGGACCGCCGCGAATCCGACCCGGTGGAGCGGGCCTCGTGGCTGCCCGCCCGCCATGTCGTAGCCAGCAAACACGGCCGCGATGAGCGAGAGAACGCCGATGATGACGAAGACCATCACCGGCACGTGCATCAGGGTGGCCGCTGAGCGCGCGGCAGCCACGTCGAACATCGTGTTCAGCGCCGGCAAGAGCACGGTGAATGGCGGAACGCGGCCTGACACCTCGGCGCCCGCTACGGCGCCCCGCCAGATCTCCGCTTGCAGCGCTGACACCTTGGCCTTCGCCGCCGAGATGGCTGCGGCATCGGTCGCGTCGCGATACATCTCGAGCCGCGCATCCAGGTACTGCCGGAAGAGCTCGCGGATCGGCGCTTGGTGATCGGCCGGCAAGAGGTCGATCCGCAGCCAGGCGGTACCGATCGCATTGGCTTCGTCGACAACCATGTGACGGCGCGCATCGAACCGCGTCCCGACTGTGGAGAATGTAAACGCGAGGAACAGGCCGAGCAGCCCGAAGATCGCCGCCTCGGCCGCACCCGAGAGCCCGGTTCCGTTGGGGACGACCCGCCGGTGATGCTGACCGAGCCGCCTTCCAAGCTCTTGGGATGCGACCATTCCCAGGAACAAGGCGGCGACGACGAGGAGGTTCTGGAAGGCGAAAGCCACGAGTCCAATCTTAGGGACGCCTCCGCGGCCAGACCCGGACGTAGGCGTGCGCGACGAGGGGCGCCAGCAACACGGCCGCGACGAGGAAGAGTCCGAGACGCAGGAGCACGCCGTCGACGATCCCTCGTACGTCATCGATGACGGCGGCGCGCTCGCCACGCAATGCGCCAATCGCCGCGACCGATTCCTGGCGCATCGTCGCGATCGTCTCGAGCCGCTCGGCGGTCGCCCACTCGAGCGTCGCGAGCCGCTGCGCCTCGAACTCGCGCAGGATCATCGCGCGCTCGGCGGCCAGCGCGCGGATCATCTCGCCCGTCGCCCGTTCCCGTTCGACCGACAACGCTTCCATCAACAGGGCGCGTTGCCGTCCGACGTCGTCGAGCACGACCTTGCGTTCCGCACTGACGAGGCCCGGGATGCCCTCGGCGGTTGCGGCCAATCGGTCCGATGCCACGGCGGCCAGGTGCAGGTCGGTCTGCAGACCCGTGATGGTCTCCGGCGGCAGCAGCTCGGCGCGCAGCAGGTCGATCTCGCCCCGGACTTGCTTGGGCAGGTCGGCCAGGTAGATGCGCGCCTGTTGTGAGAGGCCGATCATCAGCTCTTCCATCGAGCCGACGGACTGGAAAACATCGCCGCGTGCGCGGGCTTGCTCGGCGAACTGGGCGATCGGCGAGTCCCGGACGAACGTGACGTCCGGAAGGGGATGGGTCGCGAGCCACGGATCGATGACGTTGCGCTCCAGTTGCTCGCGCGCCTGGGTCGATACGGCGATCGAGTCTGCAATCTCGCGAATGCGAGCGACGAGGCGTTGCGAGGTGTTCACGGCCTCGGGTTGGAACGCACCGAAGATCGCGCGGCCGGCGCCGGTCGTGAAGAGTTGATCCATCTGACGTGCGAGGGTCCACGCGTCGACGAGCGCGGCGAGCGGCTCGGGACGGAAGCACGCTTTGCGCATCTCGGGAACGGCGCGCAGCCGCCACTGGAGCGCGTTGAGCCGCACGGCCGGATCGGTGGCTCGGCGTTCGATCGACATCGCCGCAAGATCGACCTCGGCGGCAAACGTGACGGTGTACTCCTGCATGCGCAGCTTCAGGGCTTCCGCACTGAAATCGGATCGGATCTCCGGCCAGTTCTGGAGGGCGGGCCGTGGCGGCTTCTTGCCCATGCCGACGCAGGCCACGGCACCGCACAGCGCGACACAGAGCGTTCCCCTGAGCAGTGCTGCAGAAACCCTGGCGTCTGGCTTTCGGCTTCTGGCTTCTGGCTTCATGTGGAGATCCCCGCGGTGGCGGCGGTGTACGGAGAGCAGCTTTCGTGCCGAATGGCTGGGAGGGCGCGGATCAGCGTCGCGCGGCGCGCGACCACGAATGGTCGTGGGCGGCGTCTGCCAGCTTCACGACGACATCCACGATGGACGTGCCGAGGAGCGCTTCGTCACTCCCGTGGGGATCGGCTGCGGTCAGCGGCGCGATCCACCTGCGCTCGCGGTGCCCGGCAGCGGCGCGGCGGCATTTGGAAATGCGGCGCGGTAGTCTTCGCCGAGGAGTGCCGCGACGGTCGCTGCGAGTTGCGAGGCCGTGACGGTCACGCCGTCGCGAACGCCGGCGGCGTCCACGCCGGGTCCGAGCGCGGCCATCCACGTCGCTTCGGCGGCCGGTACGTTCTTTCCGTGGTTCATCCAGTCGCGCGTCGTCGCGCCGCGGCCGTGGTCCGTCGTGAGCAGAAGGGTCGTCTGGTTCTTGTACGCCGGCAGCGACTGCAGCGTCTGCCACACGCGCGCGATGAAGCGATCGGATCGAAACGCGGCGTCGAGGTACAGCTCGTACTTGCCCTCGTGCGCCCACTCGTCGGTTTCGCCCAGCATCACGTAGAGCACGCGCGGTTGGCGGGCGCGCAGCATCTCGAGCGCGGCGTGCATGATGGGCGCATCAAAAGGAACGCCCTCCCAGTAGGGCGGCAGGTCGGCGGCCACGTCGTTGATCGCGCGCTCGCGCTCGGTTCGGGGAGAGGGGACCGGCGGAATGCCGCCCACCGGCAGGCCACTCCGCTCGACGTTGAGAATGAACGGCAGCACGTCCCAGGTGCCAACGGCGGCGACGCGGCCGCGGAAGCCCGGCCGGCCGTTCAGCCATTCGAGCACCGTGACGTTCGGGTTCGGCTTCTTGTCGTTGCTGTCGATCCGTGGATCCGCCGCGCCGGTCAGCATCTCCGAATAGCCGGGATAGGAAAACCAGAGGCCGTTGGTCACGCGCGCGAGGCCGCCGCGCGATGGATCGCCGAACACCGCCCCCTCCTTGGCGATGGTCGTCCAGAAAAACGGCATCAGCACGGCGCGGCGTTCGGCCGGCGTGGGCCGCCAGAATCGCCGCTCCGAGCTGCTGGGTTCCCCGTTGGACGTTTTCTTGAAGTACGTCTGGTCCGCGCCCGTGAAGAGCTCCTGCCACCGGACGCCGTCAAGTGTGATCACGACGACGTTCTTGACGGCGGCCGGCTGGGACGCGACTGCCATCGAGAGGCACAGGGCAACACTTGTGACAGCGGTGAAAAAGAAACGGAACCGCATTGCGAGACTCCGCGGCCATGCTACTCCAGCTTGGTAACGACAGTGGCACCGTGTTGGCGTAGACTACGGCGTTTGTTCGTACCATCCATAGGAGCGCGATCATGCCGACCGATGCCGCTATCGCCGCCTTCAAGACCAGCCTGCGCGGCGAGTTGATTCAGCCGACCGACCCGAGTTACGACGAGGCCCGCAAGGTCTACAACGCGATGATCGACAAGAAGCCGCGCCTCATCGCGCGCGTGGCCAACGTGGCCGACGTCATCGCCTGCGTGAACTTCGCGCGCGATCAGAAAATGCTCGTCGCGATTCAGAGCGGCGGCCACAACGCCGGCGGCCTCGGAACCGTGGACGACGGGCTGGTGATTCAGTTGTCGAAGATGAAGGGCATTCGCGTGGATCCGGTCGCGAAGACCGTCCGCGTCGACGGCGGCTGCACCTGGGGCGACATCGATCACGCCACGCACGCGTTCGGGTTCGCGGTGCCGTCCGGCATCATCTCGACGACCGGCGTCGGCGGCCTCACGCTCGGCGGCGGCCTCGGTCACATCACACGCGGATGCGGTCTCACGATCGACAACATCCTCGAGGTGGACATGGTGCTGGCCGACGGCAGGTTCGTGACGGCGAACGCCAAGAAGAACTCGGACCTGTTCTGGGCGATCCGAGGCGGCGGCGGCAACTTCGGTGTCGTGACGTCCTTCCTGTTCCGCATGCACCCGGTGCACACGGACTACGCCGGCCCGATTCTGTACGAGCTCAGCGAAGCGGCCGACGTGATGAAGTGGTACCGCGACGTCATCAAGAAAGCGCCGCCGCAGCTGACCGGCTTCTTCATGTTCCTGACGGTGCCGCCAGGCCCGCCGTTTCCCGAGCATCTGCACATGAAGAAGATGTGCGGCGTCGCCTGGTGCTACTCGGGTCCGCTCAAGGCGGCGGAGAAGCTCTTCAAGCCGATCCGCGCGTTCAAGAAGCCGGCGCTCGATCTCGTCGGGCCGATTCGGCATCCCGTCTGGAACAGCATGTTCGACGGGCTCTACCCGCCGGGACATCAGTGGTACTGGAAGGCGGACTTCGTCAAAGAGTTGAGTGACGAGGCCATCGCGCTGCACGTCGAGCACGGCTCGATGCTCCCGACGATGCAGTCGACGATGCACTTGTATCCGATCGACGGGGTGGCGTCGAAAGTGAAGCCTGGCGCGACGCCCTGGGGCTACCGCGACGCCCGCTGGGCCGAAGTGATCGTCGGCGTCGATCCCGATCCGCGGAACAAGGACAAGATCACCCGCTGGGCTCGCGACTACTGGACGGCGCTCCACCGCTACAACATGCCCGGCGCCTACGTGAACTTCATGATGGCCGACGAAGGCGACGAGCGCATTCAGGCCACGTACCGCGGCAACTACAAGAAGCTCGTGGCCGTGAAGCGGAAGTACGACAAGAACAACCTGTTCCGGGTGAATCAGAACATCAAGCCGTAGCGCCCGCGGCCCGGCGAGCGAGCGCAGCGAGACGAGCCGAGCGAGCGGGGGTGGGGCCCCGCGAGCACTGAAAAAAAGATGACCAGTGCTAGACTGCGATCGTCATCGCACGCCGGACCGCGGTCCGGACCCTGTGCAAGTTCAGCCGACGAACCGCGTCAGGGCCGGAAGGCAGCAGCGCTAAGTCGAATCTGTGCTGTGCCGCAGGCCCTCCGGGCCGCGGTTGGCGTGCGACTGACACTTGTTAAGCCAAAAGGCAGAAGCCAAAAACGAGAACAGTTTCTGGCTTCTGGCTTTTGACTTCTGGCTTTTCCCTTTTGGCTTTTGGCTTTCTGAATGTCCCACATCGCTCTCGCTCGCAAGTGGCGCCCGCAGCGCTTCGAAGACGTCATCGGTCAGCGCGGCACGGTCGAGACGCTGAAGAACGCCATCGAGTCGGGGCGCATCGCGCCGGCGTTCATCTTTGCCGGACCGCGCGGCGTCGGGAAGACGACCACCGCGCGCATCCTGGCGCGCGCGCTCAACTGTGACAAGGGGCCGACGGCGTTGCCCTGCGGCACGTGCGAGGCGTGCGTCGAAATCGCCGAGGGCCGTGACGTCGACGTGTTCGAGATCGACGCCGCCACCCACACCGGCGTCGACGACGTCCGCCAGGTCATCGTCGAGCCGCTGGGCATGGCGCCCATGCGCGACCGGTTCAAGATCTTCATCATCGACGAAGTGCACCGGCTGTCGAAGAACGCGTTCGACGCGCTGCTGAAATCGATCGAAGAGCCGCCGCCGTGGGTCCGGTTCATGATGGCGACCACGGACCTGCACTCCGTGCCGGCGACGATCCAGTCGCGGTCGCAGGTGTTCGAGCTGAAGGCCCTGTCGTTCGGCGCCATCCGCGATCAGCTCAAGACCGTCACGTCCAATGAAAATGTCCAGATCGACGACGCGGCGCTGACGCTCGTGGCGCGGTCGGCCGAAGGCAGCATGCGCGACGGATTGAGCGCGCTCGATCAGGTGCTGGCCTTCACGAGCGACAAGGTCACCGTCGAGAGCGTGAGCACCGTGCTCGGGCTCATCGGCCGCGACGTGCAGTTCGACATCGCCGACACCATCGCGCGAGAGGACGTCGCGGGCGCCTTCAATCTGGCCGGCACCGTCGTCGACGCTGGCTTCGATTTGAGAATCGTGTGCCGCGAGCTCGCCCGGCTCATGCGCGACCTCATGGTCGTCAAGATCGATCCGGCCCGGCTGACCGACCCGGAGATCGCGTCCGAGAGCGAGCGCGATCGGCTCACGGAGCTCGCCGGCCGGTACTCGCGCGAAGATCTCATGCGCGCGTTCGATTTGCTCTCGCGCGCCGAATTCGAGATCCGCCAGTCGTCACAGCCGCGGCACGCCTTCGAGATGTCGCTCGTCAAGTGGATTCACCTGCGACAGCTCACGCCGTTGACCGAGATCATCCAGAAGCTGGGCGGAGTGGGACCGGCTTCGCCGGAAGTTCGAAGTTCGAAGGGCGAAGTTCGAAGTTCGTCCGCGCCGGCTATGCCGCCTCCGAAAGCGAGCGCGGCACCGCCGCCGCCCGCGCCGCGGCCGTCGACGAACGGGCCGTCGATCGACGTGAAAGCCCAGCTCATGGCGTCCGTGCGCGAGCACAACAAGAGCTTCTTCGGGCTGGTGCTGGCGCAGGCGCAGCGCATCGACATCGAGGGCGACAGCGTGATCTTCACGTTCTCGCCGATCCACCGGTCGCTGCGCTCGCAGTTCGAGAGCAAGAGCTCGTGGCTGGAGCAGCTCGCGCATTCGGTCGCGGGCCGGAAGATCGCCGTGGTCGCGCGTGAAGGCGCGCCGGTGCAGGCCGCCGCGGACCCGGCCGTGGCCGCCGCGGCCGCGCGCCAGGCCGAGCTCCGCGCGCACGCCAGAGCGCAGCCGGAAGTGCAGACGGTGCTCGACGTCTTCGGCGGCGAAATTGAGGATGTCGAGGAAATGGACAAGAACTAGAGCCGATTATCGAATCTGGAGATTGGGAGATTGGGAGATTGGGAGATTACGAACAGCTCGATCGCCGAGTCCCCTTAATCCCCCAATCCCCCAATCTCCAAATCTAAAATTCAGGAGACAGGGCTTTGAACATCCAGAAAATGATGCAGCAGGCGCAACAGATGCAGGAGCGTCTGCAGAAGGAGATGGCGGAGCTCCGCATTGACGCGACCTCAGGCGGCGGGATGGTGACCGTCACCGTGAACGGCCACAAGCAGGTGCTCGCCATCAAGCTCGACCCGGAAGTCGTGTCGAAAGACGACGTCGAGATGCTGCAGGATTTGATCGTGGCGGCGATCGGCGACGCGCACCGCAAGGTGGACGAAGCGCTGGCGAGTCAGATGCAGGGCCTGATGGGAGGCTTGCGCATCCCCGGACTCTCCTGATGGCACGTCCCGATCCTCTGGCCGACCTCGTCGCGGCGTTGCAGCGGCTGCCCGGCATCGGCGCGAAGAGCGCGCAGCGGCTCGCGTATCACCTGCTCAAGACCCCGCGTGAAGACGTCGAGGCCCTGGCCTCGGCCATGCTGTCCGTCAAGGACCGCGTGACCTACTGCTCGATCTGCAGCAACATCACCGACGTCGAGCCCTGCTCGTACTGCACGGCGCCCGATCGCGATCCCCGCCTCATCTGCGTCGTCGAGCAGCCGGAGAACGTGGCGGCGGTCGAGCGGACGCGCGGCTTCAAGGGCCGCTATCACGTGCTCACAGGGGCGATTGCGCCGCTCCAAGGGATTGGGCCCGACGACCTGAAGATCAAAGGCCTGCTCGCGCGCGTCGCCGGTGAGGGCACGAACGGATCGAAAGTCGAGGAAGTCATTCTCGCGACCAATCCGAACGTCGAGGGGGAGGCCACGGCACTGTACCTGGCGCGGCTGCTCAAGCCGCTCGGCGTGCGCGTGACCCGCATCGGGATGGGCGTGCCCGTTGGCAGCGACCTCGACTACGCGGACGAGTTCACGATGTCGAAGGCGATGGAGGGACGTCGTGAGATGTAACTTGTTAATGGGTTAATGGGTTAATGGGTGAGTGGGTGAATGGCCGAACGAACCATTCACGCATTCACGCATTCACCCAATCACTCATTCACCCATTTTCGCTGTTGCCATGTCCTGACCCCCAGCAACCCAAGTCCGAACACCGCAAACAACAACACCCTCGCCGTACGAATGAGTGACAACGTTGTCCCGATGGCCGGGCCGAGACCGATGGCCTGTGAGACCAGGCCCGATCCGGCCTGATCGACGCCAAGCCGCAACGGGATCACCCGAAAGATGACGTTCGACACGCGGCCGAACGCGTCCAGCACGAAGGCCTCGAGCGGCAGCGACCGGCCGGTCAACAGATACAGCGTGAACCACGCCTCGGCGAAGCTCAGCGCGTGGAAGACGCCCTGATAGACCATGACCCGACCAACAGGAACGCCCTGTCCGCCGCCGGCGTCGTACGCAGCGGCCTCGAACTTCTTCGTGCGCTTCGCCAGCGCGCCCAGTGTCTTGCCGGGCAGGCGCGACACGACGGCACTCGCGACCGACGGTTTCCGCCACGCAATCCAGGCGCAGGCCCCGAGACCCGCGGCCATGGCGACGATGGTCCAGACGCCGGCGAGGCGCAGCGGCGCCGGCAGGTCGAAGGCCTCGACCATCGCAGCGGCGCCGAACAGCATGTAGATCGTGATCGAGATGGAGTAGAAAAACGTTTCGGCGATGAGCGCCGCCAGTCCGCGTTGCACGGGCACCACGTCGGCGATGTACAGCGCCTTCGCCGGCTCGCTCACGAGGGGGCCGACCGGCAGGAGGTTGCCGAGCGCATCGCCGACGACGGTGGCGTCGAACACCCGCCAGAACGGTGGGCGTCGACCCACCGATCGCCCCGTTGATTGACCAATGAGCACGATCCACGCCGCGGCGCGAACCACGAATCGGGCGACCGAGAGTCCGACAATGACGATCATGCCCGACACGCCCAGTGTGGCGAATCCGGCCATGACCCGATCGACACCGACGCGCTGGACGTACCACCACAGCAGCGCCGCGCCCGCGATGGACGCGATCACGGCAAAAGCCACGCGGCCGCCCCGCGCCATCGATCCGCTCATCTTTCTTTAATCTCCAAATCTCCCAATCCCCCAATCCCCCAATCTCCCAATCCCCCAATCCCCCAATCCGCAAATCGTATAATCCCCTGATGCTCCCGGCCTCGTATGCCACGTATGCCGCCGCCATGCTCGTCATCGGCGGGCTGCTCTCGTGCTTTGCCGGCTATCGGCTGTTTCGGCTCGTCCTGGGCATCTTCGGCTTCTACGTCGGCGCGCTGATGACGGCGCAGCTGATGGATCTGTCCGCGCACGGCTGGGCGCTGCTGCTCGCGGCGCTGGTCGGCGGCCTCGTCGGCGCGGGGCTGATGCTGGCGGCGTACTTCGTGGGCGTCGGTCTCGTCGGCGCGGGGATCGCCGCGCTGGTGCTGAACGTGTCGTGGACGTACATTGCCGGCAACGACCCGCCCACGGTGGTGCTGGTCATCGTGTGCGTGCTCGGCGCGCTCGCGGCGCTGTCCATCGTGCGGTACGTCGTCGTCTTCGGCACCGCGCTCGCCGGCGCCTGGACGTTCGTCGTCGGCGCGCTCGCGCTGCGAGGCGATGCCGCGGCGAAGCATGCGGCCTCGGCCGGTGACGTGTGGATCCTGTATCCGCTCGACCCGCTCACGCGCCGGTGGTGGCTGATTCCGTTGTGGCTCGGCCTGGTGCTGGCCGGCGCCATCGTGCAGCTCAACACCTCGAAGGACAAAGGCGGGAAAAGGAAACCCGCGCGCGCCCGCAAACGCAAGAAATCCGAAGAAGATTGACACTCAGGAGGATCCCACACATGCCGTCGTTTTCACGCAAGGTCACCGTCGATTGGCAAGGTCCGCTCAAAGAGGGCGGCAAAGGCACGGCGAGGGCCGGCACGGGTGCGTTCAATCTGCCCGTCTCGTTTCTGCGCCGCGTGGGCGAGCCCGAGGGCGTGACCAGCCCCGAGGAGCTGATCGCGGCCGCGCATTCGTCGTGCTATGCGATGGCACTCAACGCGACGGTCGGCCGCAAGGGCGGCGCGATCGGCACGACGCACGTGACGTGCACGGTGACGGCGGACCTCGGCGACGCCGGGATCAAGATCGTCTCGTCGAAGCTCGACGTCGTCGCCGAGAAGCTCACCGGCATCGAGGCGAAGGACTTCGCCGCGATTGCGAAGGAAGCGGAAGGGAAGTGTCCGGTCTCAAACGCCCTGCGAGGCTCGTTGTCGATTGAGGTGAACGCCTCGGTGAAGTAAGAGAAAGCCAGAAGCCAAAAGCCAAAAAGCTAGCAGTAAGAAGTTTCTGGCTTCTGGCTTTTGGCTTTCGTTAATGCGCCGCCAGCCGTCCGTTGTTCGGCTCGCAGATCGCGGCCACGGTCTCGGCGAGATCCGTGGCGCCGGAGTTCTTCGATCCATTTCCCTGACGGAGGCGGCGCGCGACATCGGCGAGCGAGAGCAGTCCGGTCGGTACGCCGGCGTCGTCGACGACCGGCAGCCGGTGCACTTGCCGCAGCCCCATGAGGTGTTCGGCGTCGATGAGCGGATCCTCCGGCCGGCAGGTGGAGACGTTGCTGGCCATCACGGACGAGATCGGAATCTCCGACAGCGCGCGATTCTGGAAGAGCGCCGCCATGCAGATGTCCCGGTCGGTGACGACACCCACCAGGTGCGATTCGTAGTCCACGACGGGCACGATGCCGCAGTCGTGCTCCCACATGACCTGCGCCGCGGCCTGGAGCGGCTGGTCCGGGGTGCACGTAAAGACGGGCTGACTCATCAAGTCCTTGACGCGCATGACGCGCTCCTTTCGAGGCATGGCTATTCCGGGCATTATCGCGCCGTCGCGTCAAGACGGCGTGACTTTTTGGGTTGCCGCCGGCAGGCCTGACCGGCCCTCGCGCTAGAATCCTTGGCTCAGAACGTGGCGACGCCCCGTGTAAACGCGCCGATCTTCGCCGGACTCGCGCTGGCGTGGGGCGGCACCGCGTTCCTCATCGGTCCTATCGAGCGGTTGTTCGGCGAGCCTGGCGCTCTCTCGGCGAATGTGATCGGGCAGCTCACGCTGTGGTTGATCGCGGCGGCCGTGCTCGCGATCGTGTGGCTCTGGGAGGGCGAGTCCCTGCGGTCGCTCTGGCTGCAACCCCTACGGTGGCAGTCGATCGGCTGGGGTGTCGGGTTCACCGCGGTGAACTATGCGGTTCTCTTCCCGGCCGGCGAGTTCGTCCGCCGAGCCGCGGGCCTTCCTGGGTTTGAGATGGGCATGGCGCCCCTCATTGTGCTGCCGCTGTGGTATCGGATCTGGGCCGTCCTCGGCGCCGGCGTTGTGGAGGAGCTGCTGTTTCGCGGATACACGGTCACGCGACTGACGAAGCTCCTCGGCCGCCCGTGGCTCGCGGCCGCGATCACCGTCGTGGCCTTTGCCGTGCTCCACGTGCCGCACTGGGGGTGGGGCTTTGCGGTGGGCGGGATGTTCGGCGGCGCTGTCGCCATGGCGTTTTTCCTGTGGCGCCGCGATCTGGTCGCGATGATGGTCTTCCACACGATCACCGACGCGACGGGCCTGATCATCGCGCCGCTGTTCTCGGAGTGGTGGCTGGCGCCGGGCATGCGGTGACCGAGCCCGCCGCGTCCGCGGCGTTCCCTTGCTGCCGCACCGGTGACGCGAGTGAGCCAGTAGATTTGCCGATTCCGCGTCGGCCGTCCTAAGATGGGTGTTCCAACCGCGGGCCGTGAGCCCGTCCGTAGACCGATGTTCCTCGGTAGCTCAACGGTAGAGCATCCGGCTGTTAACCGGAGGGTTGCTGGTTCGAATCCAGCCCGAGGAGCCAACCTCTTTCGGTCCATTCCGGGGACATGGGTGACGCGGCTTCAACCCATCGACGCAACGATCTCGGCCAGTTTAGCCGCAGGCGTTCGATATCCGAGCGTCATCCGAGGTCGGGTGTTCAAGCGCTGGGCAATGGCATCGAGCTGAGCTTGCCCGAAAGCGGAGAAATCCGCACGTGACGGCAGATATTGGCGCAGCAAACCATTCGTGTTTTCATTCGAGCCGCGCTGCCAGGGACTTCGAGGATCGCAGAAATAGACTTGGACGTTCGTCGCCATCGTGAAGGCCTGATGCGCCGCCAGCTCAGAGCCCCGGTCCCATGTGAGCGACTTCATGAGACCGTGGGGGAGCCGCCGCACACGACGCGCGAGCGCGAGCACGACGGTGCGCGTCTCCTTGTTCGGCAGGCGAATCAGCATCACGTAGCGCGATTGCCGTTCGACCAGCGTGGCGACGTAGGTGCGGCCGGCGCCTTCGAGCAAATCACCTTCCCAATGGCCGGGGAGCGCCCGATCATCTACAGCCGCCGGCCGTTCGCGGATCGAAACCGCATTGACGATCTGCCCGGGCCGGGCACGGACGCGAGCACTCGCTCGCGCATGTCGAAAGTAGTGCTGATGGCGCAATTGGCCCAGCAACGCGCGCTTGAGGACCCCGCGACTCTGCACAAACAGGCTGCGGTAGATCGTTTCGGGCGACACTTGCATCTCAGGATCGCTCGGAAACGTCTGTCGAAGCCAGTTCGAGATTTGCTGAGGGGACCACTGCAGAGTCAGTTTCTTCGCAACGACCGACTGCAGTGCCGGGCGCGTGGCGAGGCGACACCGCTTGGGACGTCGACTCTTCCGCCACGCCCGTCGGTCGGCTGCAGCCGCGCGATAGTCGTACCGGCCGCGATTCCGAGTCACTTCGCGGCTGATCGTCGACGGGGCACGCCGCAGGCTCTGGCCAATCGCGCGCATGGACGAGCCGCGTGCGAGGTGGCGCGAAATTTCCTCCCGCTCGGGCGTGGTGAGCGCCAGCCGTGACCGCCGACGAGGCCGTGGAGCAATACCGCCTTCGATCCCGACCGCCTGATAAAGGGAACTCGAGCTACGATGCAGCGCTCGCGCGATGTCGAGCAACGATTCGCCACGGCGCCAGCGTGACCAGAGCTCGTTTTTCTCCGCCCACGACATCCTGGACCAACGCACACCCATAAGGCCTCCGATCCTCCATGGTGTTGCGTTGACCGATTGAACTCACCTGACGGTTTATTCCGGAGACATGGGTAACACCGTCGCCCCAAACGGATTGTTGATCGGTTCCAGCCGGGCGGTCTCGTCGTCGAAGTAGCCCAGGTCGTACTGCATGAAGGACACGAGCCAGACGCGGTCCTCGACCTGCTTGATGCCGACCTTCTGCCCGGCAAATACGTGACTCAGGTTGATCTTGCGGGTCTTGAAGCAGATGCGACCGCAGTGGGTCACGACGATGCTGAAATCGTGAAACGGATAGTCCAGCTCGTCGAGGCCGCGATAGACGCGCGGTGACGGCGTGTAGAGATCGGCGGGCACCTTCATCTCCAACGCTTGGTGCGGCCGCTCCCGGTTGAAGCAGTCGAGAAAGTCATCGAATCGCGATTGTTGCTGGAAGACGTTAGCGGCCGCGGGGCGCGTGGCTTCGCTCTTCAGCGTGAGATGCATCCGTTCGTGCCGGCCGTTCTGTTCGGGGTGGCCGGGCTGAATGCGTTCCAAGCGAATGCCGAGGCGCAACCACCACACGGAGAGCTGGCTCAGGCCATAGAGGGCGTGCGCGGAGGCAAACGGTAGCCCGTTGTCCGTGCGGATCGCGTCCGGCAGACCGAATTCCTGAAAGATCCGCTCGAAGACGGCCCACGCATAGAGGGTTTTCGTCGACTCGAGCGCTTCGCAGCTCAGCAAGTACCGGCTGGCGAAGTCCGTCACGGTCAGCGGATAGCAGTACCGCTGATCGGCCAGCATGAACTCGCCTTTGTAGTCCGCACACCACAGCGCATTCGGCGTGGTCGCGCGCGACAGCGGCGTGCCCGTGAGCCTCGGCCGCCGCCGCCCGCGTCGCGTCACGAGCCCGCATCGATCCAGGACGGCATGCACCGGGCTGATGGCGGGACAGCGCAGCGGGGCACATTGCGGCCGGAGCTTCTCGCGAACACAACGTAATCGTCGTCGTCGTAGTCGCTGCCAGCGACCAGCACCCGTTTAGCCGCCCGCAGCTTCTTGATGTCTTCGGGCGAGAGAATCCTCCTGATTGACGGCGTATCGAGGACCGACTGAATCGCCAGACCCGCCTTGAGAAGCTTCTTCATGTTCACTGCATCCCGTTTAGCCATGGTCTTGCCCCTTGTTGGACAATCGTCCTCGAAATAGTCTCCGCCAGAACCTTCCGCGACCGACGAGCTCCAACCCGATCACGATGTGCCGGGGGCCAAGGACGGGTCGTCGTTTGTCGCCGAAACGTCCAGTTGATGTGCACGCGGCACAACCTCGCAAAGAGGGATCAGATCATCTGAACCAGGTCAGGAGCCAGACGAGTTTTCAGACGAGTTACTTTTCCCGCATCTTCCGGCTTCTTGGGATCTCGCCTGATCTGATCGCGTCCCGTAAATGCTCATAAGTCCTGTTCTGACTAGCATTTACGGAGGGCTGTTAACCAAGTGGTTGCAAGAGTCCACTTGTGACTTCTTCTGACTCGTTCTGACCTCACCTGATCGGCTTAACCACTCGGTGCGACACCGGATGGTTGGCTGCTGCTTGATGGAAGTCCGTGCCGAAGCGTGGCGTGCAAAAAGGGCTTCCAGATCAACTGGAAGCCCTTCTTGGACACGATTCAGTTTCCTAGTGCCCACCCATGACGGCTGCTGCGACGAGGTCGTGGAGCCGCTGTTGTTCTTGCTGACTCAGGGTCTCCGGTTCGAGCACGACGCCGAGTTTGGCGAGCGTGCCGGTAAACGCGTACGGCATCTTGTCGACATAGTCCTCGACGATGGGAGTGCCGGTGTCGGCGCCCACGTCGAAGGTTTCGTCCAGGGAGAATCGTGCCGGCACCGTCCGGGGAATCGCCACCTGCGCCACCTGCTTCTCATCAACGAGCAGCGTGGCGGTTCCACCTTTGCCAATGCCCCCACCGGCGTACTTGAATGCGACCCGTACGACGTGAGGGCCTGGCGCGAGCGGATCCTTCGACGCCATGCGAAACTTGTTCGTCGGCTGGTTGGACAGCGCATACGCAAAGTGCGCGGTGCTTCGGTCCAGCCACAGGCCCCAGCCGCCAAACCGTCCACCGATGGTCGCCAGCACACCGCTGGCCCCCTCATTCGGAATGGTGATCTCCGCGGCCACGGTCCATGACTTGTTCTTGAAGTCTGGCGCGGAGCCCTCTGGAATTCGCACCATGCCCGCGTAGTACACGAATTCCTTCCGGCCCCGGGTCAGGCTCGGGCGGATTGCCGGATTGAATCTCGGCACGAACGAGGAATCGAGTGGATAGACGTTGTACTTCTTGGCCTCCACCTCGAACGCCTCCAGCAGCTCCTTCAACTTCTCCGGGTGCTTCGCGGCGAGGTTGTTGGCCTGACTGAAGTCCTCGTTGATGTTGTAGAGCTCCCACTTGAAGTCATCGGGATTGACCTCGGCGCTCGTCATCCACGGCAGCCGCAATGGTGCGGTACTCGCCATCCATCCGTCCTTGTAGAGGGCGCGATTACCCACGAGCTCGAAGTACTGCACGGGATGCCGTGTCGGGGCCTTCGGATTGTCGAACGTATATACGAGACTGGTGCCTTCGAGCGGTTTTTGCTCGACACCGTCGAGGACGTCGGGGGGTGTAATCCCTGCGGCTTCGTAAATGGTCGGGACGATATCGATCAAGTGGCAGAACTGCGTGCGCAGGCCGCCCTGATCTTTGATCTTCGCCGGCCATGACATCACCATGGCATTGCGGGTGCCGCCGAAATGCGACGCCACCTGCTTCGTCCATTGCATGGGCGTGTCCATCGCATGCGCCCAGCCGACGGCATAGTGGTTGTACGTCAGCGGGCCGCCGAGCTCGTCGATCATGGACACCAGGTAGGACAGGCTCTCCGTGACGCCCTGATTGGCCGCGACTTCATCCGTCGTGCCCTGGATCGTGCCTTCCGGGCTGGAGCCGTTATCGCCCATAATGAAAATGATCAGCGTGTTGTCGCGCTGCCCCGACGTCTCCAGTTCGTCCAGGATTCGGCCGATGTTGTGGTCCGCGTGTGAGAGCGCGCCCGCGTACACTTCCATCATGCGTGCATAGACGCGTTTGCGATCGGGCTCGAGTGAATCCCACGCCGGAATCTGCTCCGGCCGTGTGGTGAGCTTGGTGCCGGCCGGCACGACGCCGAGCCGGATCTGCCGCTCCAGGGTCTCTTCGCGCAGCTTGTCCCATCCCTGGTCGAATTGTCCTTTGTACTTCGCGATCCAGTCCTTGGGCGCGTGATGCGGCGCGTGCGCGGTGCCGGTCGCGTAGTAGACCAACCACGGCTTCTCCGGCGCGAGCGCATGCTGCATCCGGATGTAGTGGATGGCTTTGTCCGCCAGATCGATATCGAGAATGTAGTCCGGCTTCCCCAGATACGGCTCGATGGGCGTCATATTCTCGTACAGCGCGGGATGCCATTGGTCGCTGTCGCCGCCGATGAAGCCGTAGAAGTATTCGAAGCCCAGTCCGTTCGGCCACAAGTCGAAGGGGCCCGCCTGGCTCGACATCCAATCCGGCACGTTGTGCATCTTCCCGAACCATGACGTGTTGTAGCCGTTGCCCTTCAACACCGCACCGAGGGAGCCGGCGCTCTTCGGCACGAGCGAGTTGTACCCGGGGTATCCCGTGGCCATTTCGGTGATGACGCCGCTCGCTACCGAGTGGTGGTTGCGGCCCGTGATCAGTGCGGCGCGGCTCGGCGAGCACAGCGCTGTGGTGTGGAAGGTGTTGTAGCGCAGTCCGGTGTTCGCCAGTCGCTGGAAATTTGGCGTGTGGATAGGACCGCCGAACGGTGAGGATGCGCCGAACCCAACGTCGTCGGTGAGGATCAGAAGAACGTTCGGTGCACCCTTGGGCGGTTCGACACTCTTCGGGAAGTCAGGCGTCGAGTCCTTGGCCGTACGTCCGATCCGTCCTTTGAACGGCGGCTGAGTGCGAGGCAGGTTATTGGTCTTGTCAGTCGGCATGGCGTCTCCTTGCTGTGCTTCGATTCCTCATTCGAACGCGCCCGGTCGGGCGGAGCGTGGTCCGCCACGGAATGTCGCGGTTCACAACCATGACGACGGCGCGTTCGGCAGAATCCCCCCGGAAATCATCGGCGTCCGCGAGCGGGTACTGGGAAGAGCAAACGCCGTACCTCGAACTTCGCACTTCGCGGATATGCGGCCGGACAACGTCAGGGCCGCCGGGCGGCGATCGGAATGATGCAGGCAGAAGCAGCTGGCAACCTCACTCAACGAATTGAGGTGCTGAGCCTTCTTCGGATGGGCGAGATGCCAACGGCCATCCTTCGCCTGGAGAGCGAGGCGGACCAGTTGACGCGGACCATCGCGCTCAACCCCGGCGCTCACCAACACGCCCTCGCCTACGTAAAAACCTATCTGAGTGTTGCCCCTCCTTCACCCTCTCGAGCAAAGGAGCTTTCGACCGCGTTGGAGGGAGTGCCTGTCCTGGAGCCGGGCAAATGCAATTCAGCGCTGAAGGCACTCCTTCTCTCCGCGAAAGGCCGCTGAGGCCCGAGTCAGGCGCTGAAGAGCACAATCAGCAGAAGAATGGACGTCAGGCATGCGCACGCTGTCCTGATGGCGTTCCATCGATTCCACCGGCCCTCGAAGTCGTCCCGCCCACGCTTTCGCATTGTCTCGCTCATCGTGCTGGAGTCCAGCGTCTGCAGGTCGTTATTCAAGGGGATGTTGATCGCAGCAGTCGGTAGCTGGACACCCAGAAGGTAGACGATGGCAGCAGCGATCAAGAGCAGGCGATTGGCTCCGCCCAATGCCCAAAGACCGAACACCGCCGCGGCGATCAAGGACAGCACCGAGCCGACCCACACGAACATGAACAGTGGTTGATTCTTCTGGATGACGCGATCGATCACCTGAAAGGCTCGGATGAAGCCGCCGTCGTCCAGACTTCTGATGCCCGGCATGATCACGACCGCAAAGGCAAACAGAAAGCCGGCAACCAACGAGCACAGAAACGTTGCCAGTATCAAGAGCGCCTGAAAGGGTGTCAATTCTTCCTTTTCTTCGAGCGCTTCGACTTGCCCGAACCGTTGACCGCGACCGCTTGGCGAACGAGCGCCTTGAAGGCGGACTCGTCAATATCTTCGCCTTCGTGGATGTCGATCGCGCGGCGTGTGTTGCCGTCGAGACTCGAGTTGAAGAGACGGGCCGGATCTTTCAAAGACGCGCCCTTCGCGAAGGTGAGCTTCACGACCTTCTTGTAGGACTCGCCGGTGCAGATGATGCCGTCGTGCGACCAAACCGGGACGCCGGGGTTGGTGGCTTTGGCCCACTTCCGTTCCTCGACGACGTCCGGGTCGGCCTCATGGATGAGTTTGCGCACTCTGCTGAGCGTTTCATCGCGCCAGTCCCCGCCTGACTTCTTCATGCCTTCCTCCCACCGCGCCACTTGGCAGCGCACGGCAGCACGAACAAATACAGACCGCTGAACATGAGCAAGGCGAGCGGGAGCAGCGGCGAGTATGTAATCCAGGGCGGAGGCATCCCACCGCCTCCCTGTGCCAGTGCGATGAAGTTGGCGATGACGGTCACCGTGAAGGCGATGGACAGCCAGCGGTAGACTTGCCGGATCCAGATACTCCACTTCATGAGGACCTCCAGTTGGGCGGGTCAATTCCGAACTGCTTTGCGTAGTCGGCGTTCAGTCGCTGCCAGCCGTCGAACTTCAAGGCATCGGGGCCGACGATGCGGCCGATGGGCGTTCCGCTGAGAAGGTGATCCAGCACATCGAAGCAGATGTGCCACCCGGCAGCGCCCATTGAGATGAAGCCGCGCGGGATGCTGGTCCATAGCGTCAGGCGCGTGCCGCCCCCAATCGCTTCGAGCTCCCACCGCATGTCGTTGCCGCCCCAGTTGTAGACAAGCAGCTTGGGAGCGTCGGCTCGCGTGACGGTCGTCTCGGAAACCATCCGCGTGGGCGCTCCCACCGTGGTGAGCTTCACCGTGCTTCCCACCGTGCCCAGGCTTCCATCGGCGTCGAAGGGCGCCCACTCCCGCAGATGCGCGGGGTCAGTGAGCGCCTCCCAGACAATTCCCGGCGAGTGGCGGAGTTCTCGGACGAGAATGAGCGCCCACTGCTCTCCGTCCTTCCGTACCTGCGCCACGTTGGCCGGACCCGGCGTGTACCGCTCGCGATTGGTCATCGTCCGCTCCGTGTCTTCCTTGTCTTTTCTTTCGGGGCCTTCGGGGCTTTCGGGCGCGCTGTTTGATCCATGCGGTCGAGGTGGCGTTCGAGCGCATCGACGTGAGCGGACCAGAGCTGGCGGAACGGCGCCAGCCAGGCATCCACCTCCCGAAGTGGTTCGGGTCTCAACCGGTAGAGACGACGCTGTGCGTCGACGGTGGCTTCCACGAAACCGGCCTCTCGCAGCACTCGCAGGTGCTTCGAGACGGTCGGCTGCGGCATACCAAGCTCTTGCTCGATCTCTCCCACCGACTGTTCGGACGAGACGAGGAGGCTCAATATCGCGCGGCGGTTCGGCTCGGCAATGATTTCGAAGACAGATTCCACGCTCTAGGTATACTCAGCAGAGCATATGCCTGTCAAGGCATATAAGCTAAATGCCGGTCCAGGCAACGAGTTCAGTCGGGCGGGCGGACTTGCATCGGACGCGCGAACGGGTTATGGTCTGCAGTGCAGACCGGTCTGCGAGAAGCCATGCCCACACCGTTCGAGCACCTCGCGTCGTTCGACCGCCTGGTCCACGAGCCGTCCCGGCTCGCGATCCTGACCGCGCTCTCGGCCTGCGAGAAGGCCGATTTCGTCTTCCTGCGAAACGTCACCGGGCTGACCAAGGGCAACCTCTCGAGTCATCTGGTCAAGCTCGAGCAGGGCGGTCTCGTGGCGATCGAGAAGACCTTCGAGGGCAAGCAGCCGATCACCTACATCGCGTTGACCCGCGAGGGCCGCGACGTGCTCAAGTCCTATTGGAAGCGCTTCGACAAGCTCCGCGAGGGCGTTCGCCGTCTGAAGCCGCTGCGCACGGTCTAGCCATGGATCAGCATCGCCTGAGACTGGATCGCATCCGGCTGTTGAGCGCGCGGTTTCATGAGCTGCAGGGACTTCGGGTGGCGCTTGCCGGCGCCAGCATGGCGCTCGTCGTCGGTGGCTACCTCATCGCCGCGCCGCGGCCCACGAATAACGGCGCTATGGTTGCGATGCTGGTTTCGTTCGTCCCCGTCGTCGCAGGCATGCCGCGGTTGAATCGTTACTACGCCACGACGTTCGGACGCCAGGTGTGGAGTCCATCACGAAAACCGTGGCTGTTTCTGGGCGTCTACATCGTGGTGTCCTCGAGCCTGAACACTTGGATCCCGTCGATTCCGGCTGGTACTCCGACGATGGCGATCGTCGCGCTGGCCTCGCTGTGGGTCGCCATTCGTGACTGGCCCTGGCGCGGGTACTACCTTGGCGCCACTGCGGCCGTCGTGATCGGCTTCACCGTGAGCGCCCCTGTCGGCGGACTTCTCGCGCCGAACATGACGCTGGGCACGATGTTCCTCCTGCTCGGCACCTCGATGGTGCCGATCGGCCTGCTCGATCATCTTCTGCTCGTGAAGTTGATGAAAGAAGCCCGCGCGCCGGAGGCCGCGAGCGCGGCGAGCCGGATCGGTGGGGACGGGTAGCCCTCGATCGTAAGATGATCCTGCGATCGTGATGCGCTGCACCGAGGTCATATGAAGCAAGTCTTGCTTACCGGGTTCCTGGTACTGGTTTCATCCCAAGCGTTCGCTCAGACGTCGCTGGGGCATGAAGTAAACGTCAGCTTTGGCGGCTACAACTACACCGAGCCGGGTGAGACCAGCATCTCAATCCACGGCCCAAAGTTCGGGGGCGGGTATACGGGCACGTGGTCGATCAGCCCGAGCCGGCATGTGTTTCTGCAGGGCAATCTGCGAGGCAGCGTCGGCAACGTCACGTATGACGGCTGGTGCGCGCCGTTTCTGATCGCGCCGGAGAGCAGTTCGCCCAATGGCTACGCGCTGGATCTCGGCGACTATTCACCGTGCAGCGAGAGCGGCGACAAGGACTGGTATCTGGAAGGCCGCGCGCTCGTCGGCAAGGATTTCGTCGGTCAGAAATGGTCGTGGTCGCCTGAGACTGGCCTGGGCCTTCGTCACTTGTCCAACGGCACGACGGGCACCCCCGGATTTCGCACGCAGAAGTACCTCTATCTGCCGCTCGGCCTCACGGCACGCACCAGGGTTGGCTCGAATAGCACGTTGAGCGTCAACCTGGAGTACGACTACCTCCTCCGTGGCTGGCAAACGACGCGAAACTCAGCGTTGGGTGGCGGCGATGTGCCGCCGACGTCGACCGCGCCCGCGTTCACCATCGGAGGTTTGACCGATGTCTCGTTTGCTCAGCGTGGCGGATGGGCGCTGCGGGCCGGTGCGAAATATCAGCTGACCCGGCAGTGGTCGGTCGAGCCTGCGTATGTCCACTGGCATGTCGGCGATTCACCGGTGGAAGCCATCACCGCGACGTTCACGGTCAATGCCGTGACGGTCCAGCAGCAGTTCGGCGCGTACGAACCGCTGAACGCCACGAACGAGTTCGTCGTGAAGTTTGGTTTCCGATTCTAATCCTGCGTGCGCTTCCGGGCGTCAGCCGCCGATGCTGAAGAGATGCGTGCGGCTCCGCAGATAAATGTGGCCGTCGAGGATCACCGGCGATGCGATGAATGACTGGTCGCGCATCGTGTTGGTCGCGAGAACCTCGAAGCGATCGCCCATGCGGAGGACCACGACGTCGTCCTCCTCGGTGGCGAGATAGATCTTGCCGTTGGCTCCGACCGGTGAGGCTTTGAAGCTGTAGGCCTTCGGCAGCCGCTGCGTCTCCCAGTGCGGCCGTCCGGTCGTGGCGTCCAGAGAACTGACGAGCCCATTGTCGCTGACGATGTACAGCCGGCCGTCGTGCAGGAGCGGCGACGGCGTGTACGACACGCCGCGAGTCGTCGTCCATGCGATGCCGTCTGTGCCATTCAGGTTGCCGGCGCGGCCCAGCCGGAGGGCCATGAGGATCTTCACCGTGTGGCCGCTCATCGCGAAGACGAGGTCTCGGTGCTGGACGGGCTGCGGCACCGAGTTCTCGCCGAGCCCGCCGGCCTGCCAGATGAGCTTGCCGGTGTCGAATTCGTAGCCGCGCGTCGTCAGACCGTTGACGATGATCTGCTTGCGGCCGGCGTGGGTCGCGACGAACGGCGACGCCCAGTTGTACGGCTCCGTGCGCGGCACGCGCCAGATCTCGCGGCCGGTCGCCGCGTCGAGCATGGCCAGGAAGCCGAGATCGCGATTGTCGGTATGAATCAGGAGGCGGTCGCCGTGGAGCGTCGGCGCGGTGCCCTCGCCGAACGCACCGTCCATGCGGAGCTGGACGCCGAAGTCCTTCTTCCAGAGCAGCTCACCGTCCAGCGAATAGGTGTAGAGCCCGCGCGATCCGAAGAACGCATAGAGCCGCGTGCCATCGGTCGTTGGCGAGTTGGACGCGAAGCTTCCGTACGTGCGGTGATAACCCTCGTGCGGCGTGGCAGTCGTCGCGGTGCGCGACCAGATGGTGCGGCCGGTTGCGCGATCGATCGCGAGGACCTCGAAGCGATGTTCGAGGCCGCCATCGGCGCCGCCCCCGCCGCCGCCCCCGCGCTGCCGGCCAGTCGCCGCGGCCCCGCGGCCGGTGGGCACCGCTGTCGTGAGAAAAAGACGATCGCCTACGATGACGGGCGTCGAATGCCCGCGACCGGGGATGGCCACCTTCCACTTCACGTTGTCGGTGTCGGACCATCGCAGCGGCGCGTCGCCGACGGCCATGCCGGTCTCAAGCGGTCCCCGCCAATGTCTCCAGCCGGCCGTGTCGGTTTGCGGCGCCGCCGCGACCGACGCGAGACTGGCGAGACCGAGTGCCACGACCGTACGCGCCCGCATATGAAGCTCCCCACGGCAGCTTAGCGTAGACGCGCGAATGGAGCATGAAGGTTGGATGAAGATGGCAGAATCACCCACATGGCTTCCCGCCAGCTTGCAGATACTCACGACCTCATCCGCGTGCAGGGCGCGCGCGTCAACAACCTGAAGGACATCAGTGTCGAGCTCCCCAAGCGCCGGCTGACCGTGTTCACCGGCGTGTCGGGATCGGGCAAGTCGTCGCTGGTGTTCGGCACCATCGCGGCCGAGTCGCAACGGCTGATCAACGAAACCTACAGCGCGTTCGTGCAGGGCTTCATGCCGACGATGGCGCGGCCGGACGTCGACGTCCTCGAAGGCCTCACGACCGCGATCATTGTCGACCAGGAGCGCATGGGCGCGAACGCGCGCTCGACGGTCGGCACCGTGACCGACGCCAACGCGATGCTGCGCGTGCTGTGGAGCCGCATCGGCACGACACTCGTAGGGCGGACCGAAGTTCGGTCCGCCATGCCACCGACAGCCTTTTCATTCAACGTCCCGACGCGGAAGGCGAGCGGGGCGATGACGGCCGACAAGGGCAGGGGCGAGCGGACCGTCGTGCGCGAACAGATCTACCTCGGCGGCATGTGCCCGCGATGCGAGGGCATGGGGCAGGTCAACGACATCGACCTCTCGCAGCTCTACGACGACACGAAGTCGCTGAAGGAGGGTGCGCTCACGATCCCCGGCTACACGGCCGAGGGCTGGTACATGCGCACGTTCGAGGCCATCGGCATCGACCCCGACAAACCGATCCGCAAGTACACAAAAAAAGAACAGCACCTCCTCCTCTATCAGGAGCCGACCAAGGTCAAGGTCGAGAAGTTGAACCTCAGCTACGAGGGACTGATTCCGCGGCTCAAGAAGTCGTTGCTGGCGAGGGACGTCGACGCGATGCAGCCGCACATCCGCGCGTTCGTGGAGCGCGCGGTGACGTTCACCACGTGTCCCGACTGCAGCGGCACGCGACTCAACGAGGCAGCGCGGTCGGTGAAGATCAAGAAGATCAGCATCGCCGATGCCTGCGCGATGCAGATCAGTGACCTGGCCGCGTGGGTGCGCGACGTGAAGGAGCCATCCGTCGCGCCGCTGCTGGCGAAGCTCGGACACACGCTCGATTCTTTTGTAGGAATTGGGTTGGGTTACCTGAGCCTCGACCGGCCGTCCGGCACGCTCTCGGGCGGCGAGGCGCAGCGGACGAAGATGGTCGGGCATCTCGGTTCGTCGCTCACCGACGTGACGTACGTGTTCGACGAGCCGTCGATTGGGCTGCATCCGCACGACATCCAGCGGATGAACCAGCTGCTGCTGCGGCTGCGCGACAAGGGCAACACCGTCCTCGTCGTCGAGCACAAGCCCGAGACGATCGCGATCGCCGATCACGTCGTCGATCTCGGTCCCGGCGCCGGCGCCGCCGGTGGGGAAGTGGTCTTCGAGGGCACGGTCGATGCGCTGCGCGCCAGCGGCACGCTCACCGGGCGGCATCTTTCAGATCGCGCTTCGCTCAAGTCGTCGGTGCGCAAGCCGTCGGGCGTGATGAAGGTGCGCGGCGCCCGCACGCACAATCTCAAGAATGTGGACGTCGACATCCCGCTCGGCGTGCTGGTCGTGGTCACCGGCGTGGCGGGGGCGGGCAAGAGCGCACTGATTCACGGCTCGGTCAGCAATCGTGACGGCGTGGTCTCGATCGATCAGACGCCGATCCGTGGATCGCGGCGGAGCAACCCGGCGACGTACACGGGTCTGCTCGATCCGATCCGCACCGCGTTCGCGAAGGCCAACGGCGTCAAGCCGGCGCTCTTCAGCGCGAACTCCGAGGGCGCGTGTCCAACCTGCAACGGCGCCGGCGTGATCTACACCGACCTCGCGATGATGGCCGGCGTCACCACGGTCTGCGAAGACTGCGAGGGCCGCCGGTTTCAGGCGTCGGTGCTGAAGTACAAGCTCGGCGGCCGCAACATTGCCGAGGTCTTCGACCTGTCGGTCGATGACGCAGTGAAATTCTTTGGCCCAGGCGAACCCGCCGCTCGCGGCGGGGCGCCGAGAACTAAAGAAGATGCGAGCACGCCGGCCGCGCACGCGATCCTCGAGCGCATGACCGGCGTCGGCCTCGGCTACCTGCGCCTCGGCCAGCCGCTGACGACGCTGTCAGGTGGCGAGCGTCAGCGCCTCAAGCTCGCGACGCACATGGGTGAGGATGGGGCCGTTTACGTGCTCGACGAGCCGACGACCGGGTTGCACCTGGCCGACCTCGCGCAGTTGCTCGCGCTGCTGGACCGGCTGGTCGACTCCGGCAAGTCGGTGATCGTGATCGAGCATCATCTTTCCGTGATGTCGCACGCTGATTGGATCATCGACCTCGGTCCGGGCGCGGGACATGACGGCGGACGGATCGTGTTCGAGGGGACGCCGGCGGAGTTGGTGAAGAAGAAGGCGACGGTGACGGGAGAGCATCTGGCCGCCTTCGCTTCAACGTGCTCGACTCGCCTCACCTCGTCCCGAAGGCCGTAAACACGTAGTCCTTGGCCTTGACGCTCGTGTGGCACGCGAGTCCGCACTTGGCGCCGGTTCCTTCCGGCGTGAACCGGTTGGACGCAGGGTCGTAGGTGAAGACGCCCCAGCCCCAGCCGCCGCTGTCGGCGAACCGCTGGCTGTCTTTCGCCATGAAGGCGACATTCCTCAGTCTGTCTGGAATCGTCGCGTTGCCCGGGTCGGGGCTCTTCTTCGGCAAGTATTGAATCTTCACCGTCTTTGAGCCGTCTGGGAACGGTTTGCCGTTGCCGGGAATCCCGGCGGCGTAGGCGGCGATCATCGCGGGGTTGGCGGCGATCACGTTGATCGTTTCCTCGGCGTGACTGACGGAGACCACCTGCCAGGTTTCGTATCCCCTGAACTCCGAGAACGCCAGGCCGTCCGGTATTTTCAGCGTGTATTTGTCCTGGGCCTGGCCGGACACGACGCCGAGCCACACGGCGGCAGTCACGATCGTCAACGCGATCTTGCGATTCATCACAGCACCTCCGGATCGATGTGGGGGATCAGCGGACGTGCATGACATCAGAAGGCCGCGCGGTTAGCTATTAGAGATCGGTGTCGATTTATGCCGGGGGTTGGTTACTCGTGTACGAGACCTGGCAATAAACTGGCAACACGCTGTGGAGAGTACCAATCAACTCAAACCTCAATCGCCTATTCGCCGACGCCGTCGGCGCCATTGACAACGGCGATCTTCCGTCGCTCCGGCGGATCCTGACTGAGCATCCAGAGATCGTCGCCGAGCGCCTCGAGTCGCCCGGCGCGTGGCTGCGCGATCAGGTCGGCGGCGCGCTGGATGGCTTCTTCGCCCGGCCGTATCTTCTTTGGTTTATCGCGGAAGATCCGGTTCGCACCCGCCGCCTCCCGCCGAACATCGTCGAGATTGCGCAGGTCATTGTCGAGACCGCGCGCCAGCACGCGCCGGCGTCGCTTCAATTGCAACTCAACGAGACATTGCAGTTCGTGGCCTGGTCCGGCGTCGCCGCGGAGTGCGGTGTGCAGCTGCCTCTTCTCGATTGTCTCGTCAGCGCGGGTGCCGCGCCCGCGCAGATCGCCGACAGCGCGCTGGTCAACGGACATGTGCACGCCGCGCGGCGTCTGATCGAGCTGGGTGGCGAGCTCACGCTCGCGTCCGCGCTCTGCCTGAATTTAGATCGCTGGGATGAGATCGAGCGTCTCTTTGGCAGCGCGAACGATGCACAAAAGCAGATGGCGCTCGTGCTCGCCGCGCTGAACGGGAAGGCGAAGAGCGTCCGTTGGATGCTCGCCGCGGGCGTGCCCGCGAACACGCCGAGTGCCGATCTCTATGCGCACGGCACGCCGCTCCATCACGCGGTCTGTTCCGGATCGCTCGACACGGTGCAAGCGATGGTCGAAGGGGGCGCCGACATCAGGATCGCCGACACGGCCTGGAACGGCACGCCGCTTGGGTGGGCGGAGCACTACGTCGAGGAGGCGACGCCGGAGCGGCGGGGGAGGTACGCGGCGATCGTCGAGTATTTGCGGGCGAGGTAGGGGAAGGGCGGAATCTGCGGCCCAAGGTCGAGACGAACCGAACATCGGGCAGTCATCAGCTATCTGCCGTGCCGCACGGCAATTGGATTAACGATCCCGACACCGACGCGAGGCATGACGGTGGGTGATTGGTGTGAGGGGAGCGGTGTGAGGGTCTGCGCCCATCGCCCAGACTGCTGATGGCCCCAAGGGCAATTGGACGAACTCAGCCGCGACCTGCAACTCTTGGCAAACCGCCGCTGGTCATTTCGCTCTTCACTTGCTTCGTCTCGCACAGGTCAAGCGTGCTGCACCGCACCGGCGCGGAGCGCGGCGCTACTTCAC
>Ga0137427_10000108_pt1 | contig 43910 bp, 74 predicted proteins | sample EasRivERMZT700_2_FD_102309 | JGI IMG/M metagenome (GOLD analysis project Ga0137427, IMG submission 102309) | Soil microbial communities from meander-bound floodplain in the East River, Colorado, USA - East River MetaG ERMZT700_2 | ecosystem: Environmental > Terrestrial > Soil > Floodplain ...
AGCTCCTTCTACTTCCATTGCTTCCACAATAGATTTAGAGATTTCAGGAGCCATTCTAGAGATATGTGATCTATAGAGATTATCTTCAATTGCTATTTTTGTAATAACTAATGATTTACCATATTGAACGTGGTTGTAACGTTGAATTAAACCTTGTCCAATATTATCTGTTCCAACAGGCGCACCTTCACCCATAACGGTGGCGACACCTGTACCGTACAATTCAACATCAGTTTCTTCATGTTTATCTGATGTGCGTAATTCAAAGATCTTTTCATGGATCTTTTCTCTGCGTTTGAAATCTTCCCCAAACACAGTTCTGATACCAGGCAGCAATAAGCGAGGCCATGTACCACTTGTCAAAATTGACATAATTTAATACCTCTTTATTATTCGCCAACAGTACCAGTATGACTACCGTACGAATGATTGTTAATTTTTACTAGAACTTTGTTATTTGCCGCCGCTACTTCATTAGTAGGGGTATCAACAAAGCCTAGCACCCGCAGCATTCTGGTTGCTGTAGTGTCTAAAGTCGCACCTAATTCATTACCAGATATACCAGTAACTGTGCTACCTGTGCCAACAACTAAATCAGCATTTAAACCTACATCAGCTTCTGCAACGGATGCGGAAGATTGTAAGCTAAATACTGCCATAGTGTCAGTAACGACATGTACATACATTGCAACAGAAGCTGGACGATGTCTACGAAACATACTAAAATTTGAATTAGATACTTCGTCATATTGTTCAAAACTTTGCGCAACACCAATAACTGCACCTGTGGAGCCTGCTTGTGCAACGGCAATCATGCCTTTGCGTTTTAAGCCTGCTGAACCATAGGCGTCAATTTGTAGAAGGTCTCCCAAAAACGTTGCGGTACCATCAGATGCTGACATCTGCATGGTTTCAACGATTGGAGTACCTCCAGTAAGGCGGTGAGATAACCTACAGCCTTTTTCTGAAACGTTTGCCATTTATAAAACCTCAATAATAGTTATTTGATTGAACCACCATCAACAACCGATTCAAAGCCTAGATTACTATTTTGAGTTGTACGTTTACCAAGTTTTGCATCAGTTGTCATTTGCAGATACAATTCTTTTTTAAGCGCACGTTCTCTATATAGTGGTGTAGGCATTCTCATTAAGATATGTTCTAAGCCTTTTCCGCCGGGACGCGTGACTGCGGAACCAATACTAGAAGGATCTTTACTTCTTCCAGTATGTTGCATTTCTGCTGTAACGACTTCCCAACCAAGGGCTTTCATTTTTTCAATTCTTAATAAACTGTTCGGGTTATTGTGGACAGGCCAATAATATGTAAATTCTTCGTCATCTTTAACTCCAAATAGTTTGGAGTCAGCTAACGGATTTCTGTATACGTTAAGTATTTCTTCTTTTGTAAATCTTTTGGCTTCGGAGCCTCTATCTTTTGATGTTTTCAATGGAGCGGTTTCTAATACTGAGGATACTGCCTCTTCTACTTTTTTTGTCATTTCTATATACCTTTATAGTACGCCTAAATTTTTCCAATCTTTTACCATGCCTTCTAATGTGATGCCTGGTAAACCTTTCATGGAATTAAACACTGTTTTTAAATCATCTGGTAAATCATTATAACCAACAGTTTTGCCTTTAGTTGTAGATCGTGATTCAGCTTTGTCTGAAGCCGTTCCTACATGGGGAGCAGTAGTTTTTTCAAACCTGTGCGGGAAAAATGATTTAACATCTTTTTCTACTTGCATATATAAAGTATGGTCATCTATATGTGGATTAGAAGTTCTTAATTCTACTTCTTTATCACAGGCATATTGTCGCATAGCTTTATTTTCGCTTGTCTTGGTATTAAACCAAGCATTATTTTTTTCTAAGAACTCTGATGCAGCAACAGGTATTTCTGCTTCTACTTCTGGAACTTTCTTATGTTTTTCTGCTATTTCCTCAACGAGTTTAGTTGCTTCTTCAACATCCCCATTGTGAACAGCCTCTTTATGAAGTGATTTTAAATCATCAATTGCTTTTTTATATGATTTTAATTCGACTTCTTGATAAACTTTCTTCATGGCATTTAATTCAGCTTTAGCTTTATTTAAAGCACCGAACAATTCACCACGCTCGACAAAATCTCTAGCGGAACGCCAGTCTTCTGGATCTCCTTCAAAATCTGTTTTAGGTTTCCATCCTTGGGCTAGGGCTTTTTCTTCCCATTTTGAGACCTTACGTTCTGGTACTGATTCTTTAACTTCTTCTACTAATTTAATTTCTGAATCTTCTACTATTAAATCGGGAATCTCTACTTTGTCTTCGTCTGACATACTTATTACCTCAGTCTATTTTACGCCTATGACATCTGTGTCATGCATGTATCTATATGTTACTTTCTTACCACTATCATCTTCTTCTATCATTTCTACACCAGCATAGCCTTTAAACATAACATGATCCCCAACAGCAAAGTCTGGTTCAACGTTAGGTTGTCCGGGAAGTGGGGTAAATGCCAATTTACCAACTTCTAAAACTACGCCTGTTTTTTGGCCTAATTGATGTTTATCTTCTACTTCTTTAGGCAACGCTATTAAACCGCCTGCGTCCTTTACTATATCAGAAGTATCTACTTTAACTAATACCATAAATTTCGTTGGTCGATAGGGCATTTCTTAGTCCTCGTTAATAAGGGATTCTATAAATTCTTTATTCGTACTTAATAATAATCCTTGGATAATACCAGCTTTATATCTAACAAAGCCGGAATCTACTTGTGTGCTACATAATGATGTATGTAATTTTTTACAAGATTCATCAACATGTTTATTAATTAAATTAATAATTGCTTTTGTTTGTCTGCTTTCGAACCATTCATCTAAATCATTCATCTGAACTCGTCCTATCTGCTTTAGAAATCTTTTCGTCTGAATCAATTTGTCTATGTTTAATTAAGATATCAGCATGGTCTTTTTCGACTTTAGCTGCTTTTTCTGTAGCATTAATATACATTTCTTTTTCACGTATATCTAGTTCACGAGATTTTAATTGTCTATCTTTATCTTTATCATCTCGATCATTAACTAATTGTTGAATCTTGATCTGTTTATCTAATAGGGATTGTTTAGCATCTTCTGCTTTGGTTGCAGCGTCCATTTGAATTTTAATCATAGCTGGATCTGGTGCAGATTGTACAGGTTCTAATAATCTTTCAGCCCCATCTAATTGTAATTCTGTAAGTACCATTTCCGTCACAGCAGCGGGATTTAATTGTGCTTGTGGATATTGTTGTGCAAATTGTGTGATAGCTTGAACTTTTAATAAACGTTGGGCTTCTGAACTCATATGAGGGTCAGCGACGGGTTTTACGTCTAAATTCATATCTGCATAATCATCAGCAAAGACTGCTAACTCATCGTCGAGTAATCTAAAATATTCTTCTGAATCTAAATAAAGCTTATTAATTCGAACAAGTTTTTGGAATTCTTGTTTTAATGAGATATATAATCGTTTTTGTATTGAATTATATAACTTCATGCTTTGATCTAACATTGCCATTACAGTAGTAGCGGGGACGTTTTGTGCTGGTTGATCACCAGTCATTATGTCAGAAATTGATGCTAGTTCTTTACCAGATTGAATTAATAATTGTAGTAGTTGAAATAATACAGGCGAAGGTTCTGTAAATTTTAACTGAAAGAAATTCTTTGCTAAATCTTCCATATTACCACTATCAATAGTAGTAAATACTCCTAATTTAGCTTTGATTTGTTTGTCTTTAAGTTTTAATCCTTTTGATACAAATCCGGTAGACGATGTTGCTAATGTACCTGCATTAACTAAAATGTTGAATACACCGTTAATGGTGCTATTAACATGGAATAATAATTGCGCTAATCCTAAATGATGGAACCCGCCATCGGGAGCGGGTAAACAGTGATAGGCAGTAAAATACTCTACTGGTTTAATATATTTAACTTCTTTGGTCGCATCGACTGTCGTAATACCTTCTAAATCAAAGCGGGCAACGATGTTTAATACTTCTCTATTTTCTTCTAATACTGAAACTATATAAGGTTCAGCATAGGTATCTTCGTCTAAATCTAAATATCTATGTTGTTCTAAGACCCAAAAAATAGGATCTTCATCTCCATCGTCTCCTGCTTTTCTCAATTTTTCTAAATCAATATCACAAAATATCCCTTCTCGAATCTTTTCGATGATTTCGTTACGATACATAGGATAACGATGAGTAATACGTCGTGCAGTTTTTAAAGAGCTAATTTTATCATTAACTACTATTTGATCTGGAGTACCTATGCTAAAGCCGGGTTTTCGTTCACAAGTATCATAAAATGTTTTACGAAATACTGTACCATACATAGGTATCATTAATGTCAATTTATCAGTATCTGCTAACCAAGAATCAGATTCTACTAATAATTGATAAGATAGGTGGTCAGAGAGACGTTTTGCCTTTTGTGCCTTACTACCGTCTGGATCTTTGCCTAATACAGTAAAGTGAGCTATTTTATTATCTCTATGGATTAAAGCCATAGATCGAGCAGCAAGAGCATTACATGCATTAGGAATCAAAGGATACTTAATATTAGCGGCTTTTTCCCAAGGCTCATTTTTTACTTCAACTGTTTGTTTAGCTATCTTTAATGCTTTATCTAAAATATCTTTCTTTTCTTTGCGCGAATCAACATCAATTTGAAATTCTTTACAAACTAATTCACCAATTCGATGTAGTTCGTCATCTTCTAATTCATGTGCAATATTAGGTAATGAATGATACTTTATTAATTTTTCAAGTGACATTTCTAATAACCTGTTATAGGGTCGCGTGTATCACGAAGATTAGACATTCTTTCAGTAAATCCTTCTTCAAGTATAGGATTTGTTTCTGCAATGTTTAAACCAGAGATCACTAAATAACGCATTGCGTCCATTAAGTGGTCATGTTCTTTAACAATTTCTACTTTACCACTTGCCAACTGTTTTCTGCGGTAGATTCGCAGTTCTCCTAATGTATTAACTAAATTCTTAAAAATCTTTAGTTTTTGAGACGTCATACGTGTATAAACGAGATGAAGTCCTGTATCTACTGCATTCTTTGCAGGAGATATGTTTAACTGATATTCGCTACTATATTCATAAAATAACCGAGATCCATCTTTTTGTGAACGTCCTCGTGATGCGGGATCAATTACTCCGGGAATCCAGTCTCCCCGTAGTTTGATATTATGCGCATGTGAGGCAGGTTCTGCTTGGCCTCTATAATATTCATCATATAAATAAAGCACGTCGGTTTCAGGATCTAATGCTCCCCAAATAGCAGCAGTCTTATTCCAACCAACATCTAAACCGAAAACTCTTGGCCACCATTCAGGAATCTTAAAAGGTTCACAAACAATGTCTTCTTCTGCTATAGGATATACCGCACCTGCTCCTAAATAAGGTATACCATGCTTTTTTGCTTGTCTTTGATATGGGGGTATCTCTGCCTCAAGCCGTTTATAATCTTCTGGTGTAATATGTGGAACATCATCCCAACTAACCATTGAGACCCATTTAAAGCCATGAGCACCTGGTTTTACTTGTCCATCTTTGAAAAACTTTAATACTGTTTCACTTAAGCCATCATCGGGAGTAAATGTAATTAATACAATACCACCAATCTTTGCAGTACGAATAACACATTCAGTATAAACTTCTGGAGGGCTTTCTTCGTCTAACCAGACAACGTGAATATTTGTACCTTTAAAAGCTTTTACACCTTTCTCATATGACTTAAATGAAATATGACTTGTGCCACCAGTAATATGTCGAATGTAGAAATTATCCACTCCATTTGGTGTTCCTGGCTTTGCCGTTGGTTCTCCTACAATACAATCTTTGGGAATGGTGCCTGTTCCCATATCATTTTTAGCACCGAGTAATTCTAATTGTAACACATCACGTGTTGTTTCTGCAGAGTGTCCGGCTACCCATATTTTAACTGGATGTGTAAATTTTTTACCAACCCACCAAGAAGGATACTTACCTGTAGCATGATACGCTACTTCACAAGCTCCTGCAAATGTTTTACCTGTTCTATTACCTGCCATAAAAATTCTTTCTTGAAAATCTTTACCAGCAGTAAAAAATTCTATATGACGAGGATAAAGTTCCCTCGCATGTATAACTCCGCCTAATAGATCAATTCCATTTTCATCAGGAAAATAATAATCTATTTTGTTATACTTTAAACGAGTTTCTTTTTCTTTTAAAAGATCAAGAAGTCGTTCTTGTTTAGTTCTTTCCATCAGTGTAAATCTTTAGAATGTGATTATCGAGTTTATCTTCTAAACGTTCTAATGTTCTTGTAATCTTATCTTCTACTTTTGTTACACGTAAATCTGTATCTGCTAAATCTTTTATAATAACTTCTACCTTACTAGATAAATGAAAGAATTTAGTTAAAAACATCCATAAGGCACTTAAAGTAGCAATAGTGACTGTTATAATATGTGTTAAACCAAAATCTTCTATTTGCATATTATTTCCTAGTCTTCTCGAAAGTTCTATAGCCAGCTAAACCTAACATACCTAAAAGTACAGGCATTATTTCAGTCATACTTACGATAGGTAGATTTGTTAAAGGATGACCAGTAACCATGCAAATAAATATTAACATTGGTTGTAATACAAATGTCCAAATAAATGCAGCAGCGCAAGTCCAACCGATCGCGGGTCTCCAGCCGGCTACAAATAATGATTCATGTTTAGCTTCTTCGACATTTACTTTAATTTGTTCAAGTAATGGAGCATCTTCTGCTAACCGAGCCTCAATAGCTACTCTAGCAGCTTCTAATTTATCTTTAGGACTATCAGGTAATACGCTGGAAAGAATCTTCTCAATGATACTACCAATACCTGTAATTAATAATGGATTCATTTAATATCCGTATAGCCAACTAACATTTGTATTATTTCGTTTATTAATGGTAATTCGTAATCCTAGGATAGATAAATCAACGCCTTCAGGGTAAATTCGTAAATAGGTTGGAAAACTTATTCTAAAATATCCAGTACTATCATAATGAATTTCAGCTAAACTAACCAATAAAGAAAATTTACCAAGTCCTATAGCACAGTGTGGAATAATATTCATTTAGGCTCTTTTAAAACTATTTTCTTCGACAATATATTTATTAACAAAACCTACTCTACAAGAAATTCGGGTTTGACCTGCATGGCGTACTTTATCTAAATTCCGTCGAATAATTAAGTAACTTTCACCTAATTCGAACAAGGTACTTCCGATACTATCAATAACTGCTTCGGTAATTAACTCATCCCATTCATCAGTATCAGGACAAATTGCACCTTTTTCAAAAGTTAAAATATCAATTTTATTACCATCTATAATTTCATAGTGTCTATCAGAATAACCAAATACTTTAAATCCGAAATCTTCTAGTTTTTTCATTAAGATTTTACTTCCACAACATCATTTAATAAATCAATAGGGTACCAGGATGGCACTTCAGCTAGTCCGTTAATAACTTTACTGGATATAACTTCTCTTTTTATTAAACCAGTAGGACTGTCAACTAAGTCTATAAAAGTCTCATAGTCTCGATTCGATTTAATATAATAAGTCATTATTTAACCTCTTCACTAGTGGAATCAACAATATTTAACGTTGGTTCTAAATGTCGTAAACGTTTAATCTCATCATCTAACTGTTCTTTCGTTAGAGATGAAGTAGCATCAATGTTAATGTGTAAAGACTCACTTCTATGTTGGTATTCTTTAGGAAATCTGGATTTCATCATAAATTCTATCATTGCAGCAGAGCCTTTAATTTTGCCCGTTGCTACATCTTCAGCTATCTTTTCCCAAGTAGCCTGAGCATATATTTCTCCTAATTCATCTGCTTCTCTAAAATCTGGGTATTCTCTACAATATCTGTAATAAGTGTCTTTTACAATTCCTAACACAGCCATTACTTGTGTTTTACTTTTACCTTCCATCCGATATGATAATGCAGTATAAGCCATTTCAGGTTTATACTCTGGAGGTCTTCCTAATCGCATAGGAAATTTAGTAGGTATTATCTCTCCTTCAATACCTACTTGTGACATTTCTTTACCTACTTGTGACATTGTAACTCTATATATGGTTGCGGGTAAACGATTTGCACGTTTCTGTTGTTGGTGGCAGCGATTGGATTTGCACCAATGACCTTCAGGTTATGAGCCTGCTAATCTACTACTGATCTACGCTGCTTTAATTCTGCGTTGTTGTGTAATAATACGGTGGCAATTAGCACATCTTATTTCACATTTAGCTATTTCTTCTTTAATTCGTTTTAAAGAATTACTATCCCGCACAAGAGTACTTATATCTTTTATTTTAATACCTTTTACATGATCAAATTCTAATACTCTAATATCATTATTACCACAATCAATACATTGAGAATTTCTTAATATATTTTCTCTATATTGTTTATTTCTTACAATAATTGCTTTATTTAAAGCTCGAACTTTATCTTTATTCTTGTAATAATATCTGTTACTAGCTTTTGCTTGATCTTTTTTATTTTTGTAAGGCACCAAGACACCTCGTATTCTACTATTAAACTAACCCGCGATAGCTATATCCCTTGGAGCGGATATTTTAATAATTATCCCTTGTAGAGGATAGGGGGTGAGAGATGGGGGTGGTTACCCATAGCCTCCCGATACAAGTCGGGGCTCTACGTATACGCCTTTCTGTTATCACATTTGCCCATCGATAACTCTAAGGTTGGAGCTACTCTCACCATTCTTATAAAAAGTGCTAGTATTTACCGGTAAGAGTCTATTATCGACGACCCTGGGCTACTAGCTGGCCATTCTTAATTCGCGAATAGCGAATAGTTATTTTTACTAGATTTTAGGAGCCTGTGGCTCGTGTATTGAGCGTTTCATCATTTATAGCCCACGGCTCTAGTAACCTTGTTTATTATATTAACACTTTCTTAAGTACCTGTCAAGTGTTATTTTCAATATATTTTAATATTTATATTCCACCAGAAGATGCTGAGAACTTAATCCCGGTCATAATCGCGGGATGGGTACTAAAAGTAGGTTTATAAGTTAATTTTTCAGCACAAACTTCACAATTTGCTTCTACATCTTTGTTTTTTATCAATAATTCGATGGTTTTATCACATTTCTTACAAAAAAAGTCTAAAATAGGCATAAATTCTCTATATAACACACTTCAAAAGGAAAGTCAAATCCGCAACTCTTTTGGGTTGTAATAGAATTACTTGTTTAACAGGGATAGTAAATTAAAAACAAAAAGATTTATATATTATATATGGATCGCAGAGTATGATAGCGATCCCATAGCGGCCTTTAGCCCTTTATGCTTTCACTTGGGGTTTCAGCATAGGGCTATATGCCGCTTTAAATGTATTATACACAGTCTTAAAAAAGATGTCAAGCATTATTTTAAAATAAGTACTAAATGTTACCGTTAGGGATGTTTTCAGGACTTAAAAGAGCTTTTTTATGGATATATTCCCGATCAGGAACTTAACGCGCATAGCGCGAGGGTTGTGACCCACAAGTCAACCCGAGCGTTCCAATTTTTTATATATGATTTAGTGTCCTGCTAAAAAGGACATATGAGTATGATGTAGAGCCACCGAGAGTGGTTGCCCACTTACCCCGGTGGTTACACATCTCATCATGGCACTCCGTTGGGAGTGGGTAGCGGATTTAGGGCTACCTGTGAGATTAATTGCTCCCTGTTGGGAGCCTCTAGAATACCCCGTTCCTTCTGGTAGGGGACAGCTTTGCTGGTACTTCTTCCGCCACATGGGACGGTAAGTTAATTATAATATAGGGATTAAATTTAGTCAATAGTGATTATCTAAATATAGTCATTTGATTGCATGGATAATTGAATGGATAGGTTTTGAAAAAAGTTCCTTCCCGCCAGGAAATCGGCTCTATTTTATAGGGAAACATGAGCCGATTAATGAGCCTAATTGGCTCATTATTAGAGGTAGTTTCTTCTTAAGTTAAATTAGTCAATATACTGACTGAATTTGTAAGTCCTTGTTTTAAAAAGAGATTCTGTAGGGGAATGAGTATACCTATATATACTCGCCAAATAATCTTTTGCCCCCACCCCCTCGACAGCCGAAGGCATTAATCTAAGCCTAATGATGTAAATATAAGGCTGAGTATGCAAGGCGCCAGCTATATTCGTAGTAATAGTACGAAAATATGGGTTATAACAGCCATAGAGGCCTATAGAAGCGACGATCTCTATCATGGTAGTAGAGGGATATAGGGTATAATGTACTACGCGTAATTTGAAATGTATTAAAGAGAAGGAGAATGGAAGGAAATAATACTAATATATCTATATCTGAATACTAGATACAAGCGCAATCTTATGTATAAACAAGTAACAACTAATGGTATAACTTATTGATTATTCAAATAAATAGAGATTATTAGACTTATTAGGATGTAACATATTGTTTAGTATTACTATTTCAACCAAACGTATAATGATATCTGATGACCTCTGATAAGATGTATGAACCCTCGCGGTTGAATACTGGAAGTCCTGTTACCAAATTACAAGGATACTGTCTTAATCATCCGAACTGGGTACTAGTGAGGTGTTGATCGTCGTTAAGTATAGTCTGTTTATTAAGTGATTATTAAGAGTTAAAAATAAAATTTGAATATAGGATATTGTCTAGCGTTGCTAGTCTTTATTAAGGATATATTATAATAAAGGATATGCCTATTTTCTTTATTATAAGTTTTAATAAAACCTTAAGGTAAATCGTGAATAAATAGTATTTGACAGATTTAATAGATATGCTATAACTATAGTAAAGGAGAGTGTTATGTTAAGATACTTAGTCATATATAAAGGTCACTGTGTCGGATGCTATATCCAGTTGGTCTTTAAAGGTTATGTAGGGGCATTAGTCATATGCCCTTCGATAGGGGTAAAATGGGTCATAAGAAAGATAGTATTAGTTGCCAGTGATACAGTCTTTGAAGCTTTAAAATTACCTCATTTAGGTAAAAGAAGAGATAGAGATTTAGCAATAGAAGCTATTAGTTATAAGACATTATATAATAGATTTATAGGAGAATAACATGAAGACTAAATACGATACAACTATAACAGTAGATTATCTTAGAAAGGTATATAGCTCAGTAGAATTGGTTAAAATGCTTAAAAAGGTTAAACATAACAAAAGAGCTTATTCAATTGTTAGACAAGCTGTAATGGAGTCATAAAATGAAAGAAGATGATATTGTTACTTGGATAGCTGTGGTTGGAGTTGTATTCTTATTATATGTAACATTAATTTATCATTTGGCTTAGGGAGAATATTATGGAAATATTAGTAGCATTAGGATATGCATGGGCTATTGTTATGACTGGATTAGGTCTAATGATATTGGTTATAGCTATGTTTACAGCCTTTAAAGATCCTATGAATAAATGGTGATTATATGAGATGCGGATTTTGTCAAGAGATTATATTAGATAATCGATATGAAGTCTTATTTCAAGGACAAGTCATTCAATGTAATAATTGTTATGATCATTATACTGATTATGAAGAACGACCATATACAGATGATGATTTAAATATGGATTTAAGATGAATAAGAAACAATTAGACTTACTTAAAGCTAAGCAACGCGCTATGTTAGCTATAGAGCGGGCTAGAATTAAATCGAATCAATTAAAGTTTGATATTAAAGAATATATGCGTTATAAACAGTACATGTGGACAAAATGGATTAATAAATATAAATGATAGATTTAATAGCTATAATGATTATTATGGGTTTATTAACAGCTACATTAGCTTTTTGGGTTAATTTAGCGTTAATTTGTATTAGAGACAAAGAATATCATTTGGCTGTATGGTTTATTATTGGACTAATGATTTTGTTTAGTATAATTGCATTAACTATGTTTGTTCATACTTGGCTTAAATAAGAAATACTTAATAAATCTATTATATAAGTGATTGATTTATAATGATATATAGTTATTGACATTTCTTGTATAAGTCCTATACTCAATATAAGAGAATAGGATTTATATAGGAGTATATGTTATGAGTAACATTATTCAATTCCCACCTAGATTAAGAGTTATATTGACTCAAGAATCTAAACATCTAGATGAGGATACAATTAAATATCTCAAAGCAATGCTTAATGAAACAATTATGATTTATATGAAAACAGGGGAAGGTAAAGAATTATATGATAAATTATGGAATATATTTTATGATGAACAGAATAATAGGAGAGTGTTATGAGTATTAATAAGAAATTACATGTATTATATCATAAGTATTTACGATTGTCAAAAGAAGAAAAAAAAGAATATTGGCTCTTAGATGTGACTGGTGGTATACTAATAGGAGCAGGATTAGTAGCAAGTAATGGGTTTATGGTATTATGGGGAGTAATAGTTGTTTATGTTGGTTATAGATTTTTAAATGAATCACATAAATAGGAGACTTTATGAAATTCTTTACACCCAAACAGATTTATGAAGAATTAAATAAGTCTGTTATTGGACAACATGAAGCTAAATTATTGTTATCAAATGTTGGTATGATGATACAACAACGTTTTTATCAAAAATATCTGACATTTGGTAAACAAGTTCCAATGATTCATAAGACTGTTACTTTGTTAGCAGGCGATAGTGGTACAGGTAAAACTACTATTGTTAGAACCTTAGCTAAAATCATAAATGCACCTCTATTAGAAATTAATACCAATACGTTATCAGCAGAGGGTTGGCACGGAGAAAATCTATCTGATTTATTAAAAAAGTTTATTAAAACTAAAGCCAATCCTGAAGATTTAGCAGAAACCCCTGAAGGAACTGTTACAAGAACCATTGTATTCTTAGATGAATTTGATAAGGTTTTAATTGATTTACATGATTCAAATCAAGGTGCACATAATCGCGCTATATTAAATAACTTTCTTAAAGTTGTTGAGGATTGTTCAGCAATGGGTGATTTTAATTGGATTCTTGGCGGGTCATTTAATATTCATAGACAAGAACTTAAAGAACCTAGTAAAACCATTGGGTTTAATAAGCTTACCGAAATGTCAGAAAAAGAATTTAATAAAGAATTCTTGATTGAAAAAGGATTGCCTGAAGAACTTGCTGGTCGGATCACGGGTTTAGCTGAACTTAAAAAGCTTACTAAAGTTGATTTAATTAACATACTTAAATTACCATATGGCTATATTAATCAATATAAACAATTAGCATTACAATTTAATATGCAATTTGAAGTAACAGAGGCTTTATTAGATAGTATTGCAGATGAAGTATTAAATTCATCTCAAGGTGCAAGAGCTTTACAAGATGTAATTTATAAACATTTCGAAGTACAATTATTTAACTTGGAGTTTAAAGAAGATGAGCACAAAGAAGAGTCATACTTGCCTACTCGTTGATCGTAGTCCAGCAGGCAAATTAATATTTGCTTCTGACAGACGACAAAGTTGGGGTATGCATTTAGCTCAAAAAACTCCACGTCCTAAGACTGTTAAACGTCATGGTATTGTATTTGCAGGTACAGGTGATAGTTATATTTGTGATTTAATATGTGAATTATTACCTATTCCAAAGCAAAGAAAGACTGAAAGTGCTTTTGATTTTGCGCATGGAGCATTATGGGAATCTGTTATACGATTATTAGATAAAAAAGGTTTATTAGATGAAAAACAATTTTGTTTACCAAGAGAATATAAATTTAGTGAAGCAATTATTTTAATAGGTATACAACAAACATTATTTGAATTAGAGATTTCTAAACGTGGTATATCAATGGGTATAATTGATACTCCATATGCTCATGGGTGTGGAGGAGCATATGCTTTAGGGGCATTAATTGCATTTAAAGATTATAATTGTTTTCCACATCATATAGTGCGGTTTATTCCCCAAGAACATGAATTAATTAGTAAAATGAAATTAGCTGTACAAATTGCAGGTAACTTAAGTCCAGGTTGTGATGAGGAAGTAGACATAGTAAAAGGTGACTAATAATGATAAAATTAACAGTAAAAAATAAGTTTTCACAAGATGAATCATGGGCAGAATTATTAAATAGTAAACAAGCCACAATCAGACAAGTAACTAATGAGAATGTTAATATATTAAATTTTAAATATTTATCTGAAACTGTAAGTAAAATGTCAAGGCATTTATTAACAATGAGTAATACGTTACAACCTAATTTAGTCTCGTTACAACACCGATTACAATTACGAGAAGCAATAGATAATTTAAAGACAGTAGAATATAACTTATCTAATAAGGAATAGGTATGTTAAATAAAGGAAAACGATTTTTAAATGAATTCATTAACTTACGAGAGATAAATGTAAGTGAATTTTCATTTAAAATTAAAGAATTTTTAATTAAATATAAAGTTAACTGGAATGAAGATTGGGTCGCTGGGGGTTTATTAACAGAATTCTTTGGTTGTAGTTGGGTATTACAGATTAATCCTAATGCTACTAAACACGTTGTAATTGGAAAAGGGGTATTATATGATAGTGGTGGATATAGTTTAAAACATTCACAACATATGAAGGATATGTTTTTTGATAGAAACGGTGCATTACTAACAGTAGCTCATTGTATTAATACAGGCGATTCAGGAATTATATTTTTAGCTAATAATATGCTAAATAATCATATAGTTCCCGGAATGATTTTAAATGATATTTTTAATAAAGAAAAAGTATTAATTGATAATACAGATGCCGAAGGACGTATTGGATTAGCCCATTGTCTTGGATTGGCTAATAAATTAGGATATAAAAAGGCCTTAACTATTGCTACGCTTACCGGAGCAGCAGTACAGGTAACATCAGAACGCGTAGCTGCATTAGTACATTCTAATGAACCCAAAGATTTAATTAAAGTAATGTCGGCACGAGTCGATAAGAAACTACAATTACATCCTGCTCCGTATAATAAAGTCTTTGATAGAGCAGTGAATTCATCTGTTATTGGGGCTACCATAACTAATTTATCTAATAGAGATGGCGCAGGATCATCTACAGCCTTTAGTTTTCTTAAACGCTTTTTTAAAGGTCATTTGATTCATTTAGATATGGCTGCAATGATGAAAACCGCAAACGGAAATGGTTTAGTATGGGGATTAAAAGAAGTTAAGTTTCTCACAAGTTTATTAAGGTAGTGTATGAAAGAAGAAACTAAACTATTATATAATCAATTTATGCTCTTTGTTAAAGAGGGAGTCCATGACGTACGTTCTCGTAACCATTTCTCATGGGCTAAAAATGATTATACCGGTTTAAATTCTCGTAATAAATACATGCAAAAATTAAAACGATTAGTGAAAATAGGTAAACTTGAAGAAGGTAAAACTCCACAAGTACAGGCTTATTTAAACGATAAAGGAAATCCCCGCCTTGAGATGCCTCCTATCTATACTTATTTTACTAAATGGGGCTATTATGCGGATTTAGCACACGAATTAATGCATTATTATCGTCAAGCTAATAATTTAGATTTTGAAGAGAAATTATTTTATTTACTATTTTATAAAGATCGTGACTTATATGATCTCGAAGAAATTATTGCTGAATTTGGAGCTATGTTATTATTAAAAAAAGCTAAAATTAAATTTGATAAGGAACTTAATTTTTTTTATATTGAAGAATATTTAAAACAATTTCCATCTATATGGCCTAAATCCTGGCTTATGTATTTCTTAGTTTGGCATGCAGAACGAACTTGTAAGGAGATTCATAAATGTTATTTAACAAACAAACGATTCTAACTTATTGTTGGTATTTATGTGTTTTATTACATTATTTTGTATTTGGTTCCTTGATTTATTCTATATTTGTGCTACCCTTTACAGAGATGCCTTGGTTTGTTATAATCATTATGGAAACAGTAATCGTAAGAATTGCATTTAGTCCTACAATATGTCCATTATCCTTATTAGAATGTAGCATAGCAAAACGAATTAATTATCCTGAATATAAATGGTTTGTAAAACAACATGTTATACCAGAAACAAAATGGGTCTTTAATAAAATAAAGGAGAAATTATCATGAATACCAATGAATTAGAGTTACTAGAGCTGTTATTAATTAAATTAGATACTGCATGTTATGATGAATTTCGTAAATCTGTTGGTGATGTGACTGAAGGAATGTTAGAAAATAAATTACGAGATCGTATATCACATCTTAAAGCAGTAAGGATATTAGCTTTAGAATTTAAAAATCAATTAGGGGATTAGAATGTACGGATTGGATTGGCTTGCTACAGCTTGTGGATGGACAGCTTGTTATCTTATCAGTAAGAAACGACATTTATTATTTGCTTGGGGATTATGGACATTAGTTACGTTAATATGGATTAGTATAGGTGTACATCAACATATATGGGGAATGGTTGCGAGTCAAGCTGGATATTTCTTTATTGATGGTTGGGCATTTATTAAAGAATTTAAAAAACAAAAGGAGAAATCTAAATGCGTAAAGTAGAGTTATTTAAACGAGCTATTAAATTTCATAATGATCATAAAGATGTTATAATGGTTTATAAATATAATAATACTTATGTAGTTTCTACGCGTATTAATAATCAAGTTAAAAGACAATTTAGTAATATATTACATAATGCAACTCAAATGTTTTTAATTGAAAAATATCGTTATTTTAATTAGGAGTTTTATATGAGAGAAATTAAGTTTAGATATTTAGATTATATGGATAAGTTTGTGTATCTGACTTTAGATGAGATTGCAGATTTAGGAATATTAAGTGACAGGAATAGAGGACAGTATACAGGTCTTAAAGATAAGAACGGAGTAGAAATATATGAAGGAGATATACTAGATTCCATATTTAATCTAAAAAGTAGCTCTCGTATTGTTGAATTTGACTATTATTGGCTTAGTAGATTAGAGTGTTTTCAAGATGTGATTAAAGTAATAGGAAATATCTATGATAATCCGGAGTTATTAAATAATGTTTAATGAACGATCACTATTAAATATAAATATACGTGCATTAGAACAATCATTAATTAAATTAAAAAAAACTAGATTAGAGCTTAATAATGCAATCATAAATAAAGAATATATACTAAAAATGAAACGAACAAAACTCAGGAATCTAGCTAATGTCTGATTATTTATTACTTAAAACATTTCTTAAAAAAGATTACTTTAATAAGTATCGTTCTTTTATTAAGAAAGGCGCACCAGCAGAAGAAACAGAGACTATTCTATACGATATTGCTGCATATTTTGAAACATTCCCTGATAAAACAGAAGTAGAAATAGATTCATTAAAAACCTTCTGCACTCAAATGAGACATCCTGATTGGAATCTTAGAGATTGTGAGCATTATAATCAAATATTTAAAACTCTTTCAGAAACCGAAGAAACAGATGATATAGATGTATTATTAGATCATTTTGAGAAAGAATACTTTTATAATAAAGTAAATCTATTAGGCCAAACTTTAGAACCTATAGAAAAGGTTAAAGAAGAAGTTGTTAAATATGACGATTGTAAGCGACGTATCTTAGTAGAGAATCCTGCTGATACACCTAATGATTTTGATACTATATTTAATCCTTTAATTAATGGAGACGGGCTACAATGGCGACTTAATTGTTTAACTAATTCACAAGGTCGATTATGTAAAGGTGATTTTGGTATTCTTGGTGCCTATATTAATACTGGTAAGACGAGATTTATTGCTAGTGAAGCTACATTTATGGCGCCACAAATAGAAGAAGGTAAGTATATATTATGGTTTAATAATGAAGGTGCTGATAGAAAAGTACAGACGTGTGTATGGTGCGCAGCACTAAATAAACCTATTCATGAAATCATGGCTAATAAAGAAGCTTCTATAGAAGCTTATACAAAAGCCATGGGTGGAGATATAGATAAAATAAGATTCTTATCTGCAGTTGGGAAAAGTACATCTGATATTGAAAAGATTATAGAAAAGTATCCACCTGGATTAATTATATTTGACCAGTTAGATCATATTAGTGGATTTGATAAGAAATCAAGAAAAGACGTAGAACGATTAAAGCACTTATATTATTGGGCACGAGAACTCTCTGTCAAACATTGTCCGGTTATTGGTGTTACACAAGCAGACGCTAGTACCATGCCTACGGATAACAATGGTAATGTATATCCTAAGAAATATATTCATATGAGACAATTAAATGGTAGTAAGATCGATAAACAAGCAAATTGTGATTTTATTATTACCATAGGACTAGACCAATCTAATCCTAATATTAGAGGAATTCATTTAGCTAAGACAAAAAATGCGGTAGGGGATTTAAAGTGGGATGTAATTTTTGACGGTGAACGGTGTCGATATAATGATTAATTTACTTAATGATTTATTATGTTGGATCTATTGGCGAAATCTCAGTCAATCCCATTATTTAATTATACCCTTAAATTCTATATCCGCCACTTGCAGCCGTTGTGGGTGTATTATAAAAGAAAGTATAAAAGGTGAATAAAAATAATGACATATTGTATTTTAGATCTCGAAACATCAATTTACAAATCCTATAAAAGAAAGGCTAATCCTTTTGATCCTAGGAATAAGATTGTATTATATGGTATAAAGGTAGCGAATTCGCTACCTTTAACTGAACCCACTATAAAGTGGTCATTATTGGAGAATGTTACACATATTATTGGGCATAATTTAAAATTTGACTTACAATATCTTTGGTTAGAGCCTACATTTAGAGCTTGGATTAAAAATGGAGGCAAGATTTGGGATACTCAAGTAGTAGAATATATCCTTACTGACCAAGAACATAAATATCCTAGTCTAGATAATTGTTCTAAAAAGTATGGTGGTACACTAAAAGATTCGTATATACAAGAATGCTGGGAACAAGGTATTCAAACAGAAGATATAGATCAAGATAAGTTGAAAGAATATCTTAAACATGATTTATTAAATACAGAACTATTGTTTCAAAATCAACTACGAGAAGTGAGAGAACGAGATCTTATGCCTTTAGTTCAGTCTCAAATGGATGATTTACTATGTTTAACTGAGATGGAACGAAATGGATTGAAGACTAATATGAATTTTTGTAATTTAGAGATTCAACGACTTAATGCATCTCGACCTTCCATTAATACACATTTACCATCTGCATTAGTTGGGGTGTTTAATTATGAATCTAATAAACATATGTCTGCTTATTTGTTTGGCGGTAATATACAATGGAAAACTCTGAAAGAACAAAAAATACGAAAGACCGGCAAAAGTATCGGTGAGCCTTACAATACGTATACAACTTATACCCATGAATTTCCGAAATTAACTGAACCTAAATTAGAATGGAAAACTAAACATAAAACTGTTTATAAAGTAGATGAAGTGGTATTATCTAAAATTGCAAAAAAGTCTGCTAAACTGAAAGATTTTTGTAAAGCAGTATTAGATAATAGAGAAATAGATAAACAAATTAATACTTATTATTTACCCATTATTGAGTTAACCCATAGACATGATGGTATTTTACATTTTGAACTTAATCAAGTCTCTACTAATACAGGCCGATTAAGTAGCAAGAATCCTAATTGTCAAAATTGGCCTAAAGAATCTACTGCATTAGTTAAAAAGGCGTGTGAATCTCGATTAGGAACGTTAATATCAATTGATATGTCACAACTTGAAGTAGTAGTTCAAGCCTTATTATCTAATGATGTTAATATGTTAGAGGATATTCGCAAAGGAGTAGATTTCCACTGTAAACGATTAGCTTATATTGTTAAGAAACCTTATGATGAAGTATATAAATTATGTAAGATAGATAAAGACCCGTATTGGGAACAATTACGGTCTATGACTAAGGCCTTTAGTTTCCAAAGGTCATACGGTGCAGGAGCTGATAAAATAGCCTCCTCAACAGGTTTAAGTCGAGATGAGGCTTTAGCTCTCATTGAGGCTGAAATCCGCTTGTACCCCTCTGTAGAGGCCTTTAATCGGGGCAATTGTGACCTAGTCATAAAGGGTTCTAAACCTACAGATAAACGTAGTGAAAATGGGTTACCGTTAAAAAGAGGCACTTATACGTCAGCCTCTGGTCGTAGATATCACTTTTATGAGCAAGAATCCTTACCATCGATGCAAGCTAAAGGCATGTTAACCTCATTTAAGCCTACTCAAATGAAGAATTACCCGATTCAGGGCTTTGCGGGCGATATTATGGCCTTAGTAAGGGGTAAATTATTTCGTGCATTTTTTGATAATTCTGCTATACTTCTATTAAATACTGTACATGATGATGTCTTGTTAGATAGTACAGACGCAAAACTTGCGGAGAATATTGCGGAGATTAAGAGAATATTAGATAGTATACCAAGTTACTTAAACGATTACTTTAATATTGATTGTCTAGTTAAGTTTGGGTATGATATTAAAGTAGGTCAAAATTGGCTTGAAATGGAGACCTATGAGAACTAAGAATTTTATTTTTGTTAGAGAAAAAGCAGGTGTTATAAGTCAGAATAAAATTTGGGTATTATATTTACATGGGTATTTATATTGTAATGAATCCTTATTTAAGTTAATTTGGGAATTTATTACTGAGTATGAACATGATCGTCATTTAGTTGGTTAGAAATGGAGGAATATAAATGAAGTTAAGTTTTGATAAACGTAAAATGCAACCTTTTGATGCCTTGTCGGGACATGATATTGGTAAACACATTATATTTACTCATCATGGAAAACTACGCTATAAACGTTTGATCGGGGTAATCTCCCAGAATCCCGATCCTGATAATAATCCGCCCTATTTGCCGGTAGTTGATATTGCCTGGGCATACCCTGATGCAGTGCCCTTAAAAGATATAATAGGCGTTACTTTAGAACAGTTTGAGGATTTATTTATTATGGAGGAACGATCTAATGCCATACATAACACAGAAAGCAAGAAAAGAATTAAAACTAGGAAGAAATCCTGAAACAGTAGGAGAAGTTAATTATTTAATTTCTTGTAAATTTAATGAATTATGGAAAACTAAGCCTTGTTATGATACGATTAATGAAATTGAAAGTATTGAATTAGGGTTTAATTATTTTGATAAAACGATATGTATTGGATGGAAACATCACAAAACAATTTTAAGTTTTTCTTTTAGTTTTTTTAAAGAATATAAAAGTTGTGATTTCGAAGCCGCACTAAGATGTGCTAAACAAGAGTTTCATAGAAGAATAGCCGCCCCCTATGAAGACAAGTGCATTAAAAATAATGGAGATATTTATGATTAGAAAATTATTTTGTAAATTTGGTTTTCATCACTATGTAGATATGACCCCACACATTTATGCTAGGCACTTTCAATGTGTATTTTGTAAGCACAAAGCTGAATAACGGAGATGTGTATTTATGAATTTAACTAAATCTCAATCCAAACGAATTAAAACTCAAAAAGGAATGTGTATGTCTGACTGGCCTATATTCTTTCCGGATAGAGTTCAATATGAATATAGTAGTATCTCATATGAACAGGCATTTTCTAATAATTTAATACCTTATAAAAGTTATAATGAGACACCCGAAGGTCGATTAAACGATAAATTTTAACGGAGATTTTTATGCTTCAATTTTTAGTTCCTGGGATGAGCATATGTAATGTATGTAAATTTAAAAAACGTAAAAAGTGTATACATTTTTCTAAGGCAACGATACGAGAGCATTTGCAAAAAGAGCAAAAACATATCGGAAGTAGTCTAAATGATTTTTTGGCTGAAGAAAAATGCCGATTTAAAGTAGCCGAAGGAACTGAGAATTTAATTGTAGATTCCAATCCTCCAAATAATGAATTTATAACTAAAGATAGTGGTATTCGACAAGATTATGCCTCTGGTATGAAACGAGATGTTCAGACCGGTAAACCTAGGTATGGGCTAATATATAAACCTCTACTTAAGAGATGGGCTGCTTTAATGACTAGAGGAGCAGAGAAATATGGAGATAGTAACTGGCAACTAGCTGATTCTAAAGAAGAATTAATCCGATTTATGGAGTCTGGAGAACGCCATTTTCAACAGTTCATTAACTTGACAAAGCATGAGATTAATACTATACTGAAAGAAACAGTATTTAATGATGTGGACGAAGAAGCTGTAAAAGAAGACCGAGAAGAAGACCATGCCGCTGCTGTGCTATTTAATATAGCAGCAATTGAATACTTAAAAGATAAGTTTAGGAGAAAATAAGATGTTTAAACCATTAAAAAAGGTCTATCTAGCATCACCTTATTCACATGCAAATCATGCTATTGAACAGATGCGATTTGATATGGTTACTCGTCTTGGAGCTAAACTTCAAACAGAAAATAAAAATGTAGCATTCATAGCACCTATTACTCAATCTCATACATTTAAACAATATGAACCGAGTTTAGGTGGTGCTTTTTCTGAATGGAAGGATATTGATTTAACTTATATTAGTATATGTGATGAAGTATGGGTACTAATGATGAATGGATGGAAAGAAAGCGTAGGTGTAACAGCAGAAATTCAGTTTGCAGAAGACAATAATATTCCAGTTAAATATCTCAAGGTAGGAAATTAACATGGATGTACAGACAGTTTATGGTAGTTATAGTTTAGTATATAATTTACCTTATCGTAAAAATGTTGACGAAGCGCATGTAAGGAGGTTTGTTATTAAAAATAAACAAATATTAGAAGAGATCGAATCTTTAGCGGTAGCACAAAGAATTATAGAAAAATCTTTAGAACGAGCTTCGAGTCCTATATATGAAGAAGGCTTGTCTTTAGCTATTGAAGAACTTCAACATAAATTACAAAAAGTAAGGTAGGAGACTAATATGAATTTAGGGGAAGTACTAAAAGCAGATGTTTCTAAGCAGCGTGCTAAAGAGATGTCTGTTAATGAATACTTGGAACTAATTAAAACTAATAAGGAAGTCTTATTATCACCTGCGGGTAGATTACTTAAAGCTATTGGTGAGCCTGAGTTAGTTGATACATCAAAAGATCCTCGTTTAAGTCGTATATTTTCTAATCGTATTATTAAACGTTATGCTGTATTTGACGACTTCTTCGGCATAGAAGAAGCTATTGAACGTATTGTTGACTTCTTAAAACATTCAGAACAAGGTTTAGAAGAATCTAAACAAGTATTGTATTTATTAGGTGCCGTAGGTACGGCTAAGTCTTCATTAGCGGATAGGCTTAAACAATTAATGGAAAAAGAACCATTCTATACCGTGGCCTTTATTGATGCTAAAGGGAGAGTCGTTCAATCTCCGGTATTAGATCATCCATTATCGTTATTTGCTTCTATTGATGCAAAAAACGCATTAAAAAAACAATTTGGTGTCTTAGATCAACATTTCAGAGTACCTCCATCTGGATGGTTAATTAAACGTATTCAAGAAGTTGAAGGCGATTTAACAAGATTTAAAGTATTAAAATTACATCCCTCTAATCACCTACAGCGTGCTATTGGTAGAACAGAAGCCGGGGATGAAAATACCCAAGATGTCTCTATTCTGGTTGGTAAAATGGATATTCGTAAATTAGAATTGTTTGCTCAGAACGATCCTGATTCCTATTTATATAGTGGCATGCTATGTAAAGCTAACCAAGGTATCGGTGAATTCGTAGAAATGTTTAAAGCATCTCTGCCAGTCCTTAATCCATTGCTGACCGCTACTCAAGAACATAAATATCAAGGTACCGAACCTATTGGCGAGTTACCGTTTGATGGTGTAATTCTTGCGCATAGTAATGAATCTGAATGGCAGAAATTTAAGAATTCTAAAACTAATGAAGCTATTTTAGATCGTATTTATTTGGTAAAAGTACCGTATAACTTACGACCAACTGAAGAAGTACAGATTTATCGTAAACTTCTTAATAATTCATTATTAAAAGATTCACCTGTTGCGCCTCGTACATTGAAAATGCTAGCTGATTTCTGTGTACAAAGTCGTATGATTAATAATGAACACGTTAATACGATGACGAAATTACGTGTTTATGATGGTGAGAATGTTAAAGAAAAAGATGCTCGGGCTAAGCCTTTGTTAGAATATAAACAAATGGCAGGGCTGGATGAAGGTATGGATGGTCTAGGTACGCGATTTGCATTTAAAGTGTTATCTAAAACCTTTAACTACGACCTAACTGAAGTTGCTGCTAATCCTGTGCACCTATTGCACGTGCTAGATAAACATGTTAAAGCTGAACAATTTTCTAAAGATAAAGAGGCCTCTTTATTAAGTTTTATTGAAAGTGAACTTAAACCTCAATATACTGAATTCTTAACTAAAGAGATTCAAACGGCATATATTGAATCTTATAGTGAATATGGTCAAAATGCCTTCGACCAATACATTAAGTTAGCTGAATTGTGGTTAGCAGATGAAGACTTTGTGAATCATGATACCGGCACAATCATGAATCGATTAGCTATTGATAAAGAGTTAGATAAAATTGAGCGACCTGCTGGGATTATTAATCATAAGGATTTTAGACAAGAAGTGGTCACTTTCTGTTTAAGACATAGGGCTTCTAATAGTAATCAAAACCCCAAATGGACTGCTTATGAAAAGCTTAAAGAAGTTATTGAGAAAAAACTCTTTAATTCTGCTGAAGATTTATTGCCTGTCATTAGTTTTGGTGCTAAAAAATCAGAAGATGATGCTAAAAAACATAAAGCTTTTGTGGATAGAATGGTTGACTTGGGCTATACTGAGAAACAAGTGAGATTACTTGTTGAATACTATCAACGTGTTCGTAGGAGTGAATAATGAAATTTATCTTTGAAAAAGAAGTAAATCATGGAGATTATAGTACCACTACGCACGTAGAGCAAACAGTGAGTCAATCTTCTAATGCACATAATATTGTAAATAGTTTGTTACATTTTGCAACAAATGCTGGATATTCATACGAGTTTTTATTGAAAGGTGCTAAATCTTTGACTAAAGACTTACCTGAATAGGAGCGAGTAATGATATTTAATATGACAACTGAAGACCTTGAGCGGATCAAAAAAATAAAACACAATTTCTATTTGTGGGCTAAAGCTAATCCTAGTAAGTTTAGAGAGTGGGTTTTAGCAATATTACATAAGCCAAGAATATTTCATGATGAATAAGCCCAGGGTACTTAGCGTTAAAAGCGCGTGCGGCTAAATGAGTACCTTGGCATTAACGTAGTCTTCGTAAGGACTTAAACTTTACGCGGAGTTGTATATCTAAACTAGTTAGAAAATAGATATGATAACTCATTATTGATAGAATTTAACTAGTAATAGAGGAAACGCCTGCGGGCGTGGAACTCTTCCTTACTAGTTAACTGCTCCGCCCGCCTCTCCTTCGGGTGTCGAGCAAACGGGAGTACGGCAGTCTTCCGACCCAAACCAAAACTGCCACTAATTCTAGTAAGGAGTGTTATGGCTATTATTAATCGTAGTAAACAACAGCAAAACAAAGCCGCTGGCAATCGTCAACGGTTCTTAGATCGATATAATCGACAAATCCAAAAGAAACTTAAAGATTATTTTAAACGTAAATCTATTACTGATACAGGTAATGGTCAACATACTATTACTATAGATAAAAATGACGTAGGCGAACCAACATTTAATAATAATCCGCATACAGGCACTAAACCTCGGATATTTCCTGGTAATAAATCCTATTCCAAAGGTGATTGGATTCAATCACCTGACGGTTCAGGTGGCGATGGAAAAGGCAATAAAGGTCATGGTGGAACAGATTCTGAAGATGATTTTTTATTTCATTTAAATCGTGAAGAATTTATGCAATATTTGTTTAAAGATTTAGAATTACCGGATTATATTTTAAAACAATTAGTTGAATCCGAAGACTGGAAATATAAAAAGAAAGGGATTGTTCGACATGGCTTACCTAATTCGGTGCATGTAATTAAATCCCTAGAAGCAGCAAATATGCGTAAGATAGCATCAAGAGCTGCGTTAGAGGCCGAAATTGCTTTATTAGATCCTGAGAATGATAAAGATAAGATTGAAGAATTAAAGAAACAAAAAGATAAAATTCCTTGGATTGATGATTTTGATTTACGATATAAAACCTTAGTTAAAGATCCTGTGCCTATAAGTAAAGCTGTAATGGTCTTATTATTAGATGTATCAAGTTCTATTACTGAAAAGATGAAAGATCGTGCTAAACGATTCTTTTATCTAGTCTATTTATTTTTAACTACTCAATATCGTCATGTTGATATAGTCTTTTTAATTCATACTACTAATTGTATCGAAGTCACCGAAGAAGAGTTTTTTAATACGAGAGTTACTGGTGGGACAGAATTTCTTAATTCATTTGAAAAAGTAGAAGAAATCTTAACATCTCGATATGATACACAGTCTTGGAATGTTTATTTAACTCAAGTTTCGGATGGGGACGTAAGTTTTGAAGACGGTACGAAAAGTGCTATCTTTTTAAATGATAAACTATTACCAATAATCCAATTTTATGCTTATTGTAATGTAACCATGGATGATGTAGTTACATTTGGAGTTTGGTATGGCTATATACGAAAACTATTGTTACATACTGCAAATGATAAAAAAGCAAGATTTTGTATATTAGATTCAAATAAAAGTGTCTTTAGAGCACTTGAAGATTTATTTAAACATAATTTAGCGGACTAATTACTATGTTAATTAAATCAGGATTACCATGTCCGAATTGTACTTCATCCGATGCTTTGGCTAAGTATGAAAATGGTACTTATTGTTTCTCTTGTAAATACTCTACATTAGAAATTATTAAAACATTAAAAAATCAGAATCAAGAGAATTTAACATTAACACCCAACCAAGCCGACTGGGTTTCTTTAGATTCACATAAACATATTTCTGCCTATACGTTCTTAAAATCTTATCATATAAATCAACAACTTATCGATAAATACCAACTCATGTGGTCTCCTCAGACGAATCGATTAGTATTGCCGTTTATTTATAAAACTAAATGTGTAGGGGGACAATTACGTTCACTCGACAAACGTCCCATGAGAAAATATTTAAATGTTGGAGATACCGGAATATGGAATCCTAATAACTTATTAGCGACTATAGTCGCTAACTGGGCAATGACGACTATAGTCGTCGTAGAAGATATTATCTCTGCTATACGAATTAATGAAATCTTACCAGCCGTTGCTTTATGCGGCACTAAAACAGATAATTCTACTAAGGAAACCTTAAGGAAACTAGGTAAAACAATTATTTTATGGTTAGATTCTGATATTCCGGGACAAAATGCTTGCAAAAAGTTAAAATGTAGTTTACAATTAACTAATGATGTAAAAGTAATAAAAACTGAATTAGATCCGAAATGTTATAAAAAGGCAGATTTAGAATCTTATTTAATTGCTGCTACTGTAGGTAAATAATGACATTATTATATACTTCTGAAGAATGGTCAGAAGAGATTATTGAGAACTTATGGGATGCCGTAGAAGAACGCGGTAAGTTTTATGGTCTTAATTATTATCCTCCTCAAATAGAAATTATTTCTGCTACTCAAATGTTAGATAATTATAGTTCTCATGGTTTACCTGTTATTTATGACCATTGGAGTTTTGGTAAATCTTTTATTGCTAATCAACAAGCATATGAAAAAGGTTATCAGGGATTAGCGTTTGAAATTGTTATTAATACTAATCCTAGTATTTGTTATATTATGGAATCAAATACTACGACTATGCAATTATTGGTGCTCGCTCATGCAGCAATAGGTCATAGTACTTTCTTTAAAAACAACTACTTATTTAAAGAATGGACGGATGCTTCAACAATTATTGAATTCTGTCTCTATGCCAAACGATTTATTAAGAAATGTGAACAATTATACGGACGTCAATTAGTAGAATCTACTTTAGACAGTGCCCATTCATTACAATATTTTGGTGTTGATAAATATAAACGTGTTCATACGAAAACAAAAAAACAACAAAAAGAATATAATGAACGATTGGTAGACGAAAAACGTAAATTAGTTCATGAATTATACAAAGATGAATTAAGTCATGTTACTAATCCACCAGACTTAGATGTCTATGAAACTGAGTTAGAGGTGGGTGCGTATTATACTAATGAAGCCGATCCAGATGAAAATTTATTAGAGTTTTTAAAACAAAAATCAACAATTTTACGTCCTTGGCAGAAAGAGGTTATTAATATAATACAATATCTAGCTCAATATTTTTATCCTCAAATGCAAACTCAAGTTACTAATGAAGGTTTTGCGACCTTTTGGCATTATACAATAATGACTGATTTATATGATATGGGGAAAATCTCTGAAAGTTCTTATCTTCAATTTTTACATAGCCATAGTTCAGTGATTTATCAACCCGCTGCATTTCATTATAGTAATTATTATAAACAATCCTTTCCTAACCGTCATTATTCAGGAATTAATCCGTATGCGTTAGGTTTTGCTATTTATCGAGATATTCGGAGAATCTGTGAGAACCCTACTGATGAAGATAAAAAGTTGTTTCCTAATTTAATTGGTAAAAACTGGTTAGATGAAGTTAAATATGCTATGGAGAATTTTAATGATTCAGGTTTTATACTTCAGTATCTGTCGCCTAAAGTAGTTCGAGATTTACAATTAATGGTTACTTCTGCCGCTGTGCCACAAGCGATGTATGGTTCAAATGTGGTAGAAGTCACGCAAGTACATGATGATAATGACTTTTTAATGATTAGAAAACAATTATCTGAAAATTATAATTTGACAAATCGCTTACCACAAATTATAATTAAAGAGAGTCGAGAACCGGCGCATAGAGTAACATTACAACATTTAAAAACTTACGATCAAGAATTAGATGTCAAGTCTGCAATGGATACAATCCATAAATTTAAGTTTTTATGGGGCAAAGGTGAAGTTAGTTTACATTAACGTTCGGAGGTTACAATGGCATTAACAGTGTTAGCAGTAAATAGAGATAAACAAATCGCTAAGAAAGATGGTGGTACATATCCGGGTACGGAATTAGTCTTACAATCTGCTAGTGGGAAACCAATGGTTAAAGCTTTACATAAGACGATATTAGATAATAATAAAGCTTTAGCAGGTGTCGTAGCTGAATTACAACCTGGGGATGTTATTGAATTAATTACTGAAAAATCTAAAGATGGTAAGTTCAATAATGTAAAAGCTATTGTAAAAGCTACAGATGACGATGAGTCTTTTAGAGTTGCGATTACTAAACATGATGGAGTACAGGCTACGTCTGCGGGACAAGCGCAGACAGTTTCTACTTTTAAATCATTTAAAGGTTCCGATAATACCGGTATGCAGGTAGGGAACGCGTTAAATGTGGCTGGGGCACTCCTAAGTGGTAAAAAAGAATCGTCAGTCCAAGCATTAGAAGACATGGCTATGGCTGTTTTACGATTAAGCAATAGTCTTAAAGCTAGATTAGAAGCCGGTGAATTTGATCCTAAACCGACTAAATCTAAATTTGATGATATAGATGTATAAATGACAGCTCTTATAGATGCTGATATTATTGTATATCGGGCAGGTTTTGCTGCACAAACCACGCAGTATCATTTAGTTGTAGATGATAATCTTATTAAGACATTTGATTTACACACTAAAAAAGCTGACGTAATAGCTTTTAAAGTTAAGAATGCTCCTGAGTCTGAATTAATAAGTGAATTATTAGTTCAGCCAGTTGCGTTTGCTAAACAATATGTAGATAAAATAGTGCAATTCATTAAGAATTCTGTAACTCCTTCTGAAATGAGGTTGTTTCTTACAGCAAATGATAAGTCTAATTATCGCTTTAAAATCGCCAAAACACCTGGTAGGGCGGGTCTGGGGTATAAGGCCGGTAGGGCATCTAAACCGGAGCATTATGAGGCTTTACGTGAGTATTTAGTAACAAAATATAAGGCAGAAGTCATATACGGTCAAGAAGCGGATGATGCATTAGGTATAGAACAATATAAAGACTTTGCAGAAGCAAGAGATGAGCCTGAAAATTATCGAAATGATTGTTATTTAGAATATGCTCTAAAAACCATCATTTGTTCGATTGATAAAGACCTAAAAATGATCCCAGGCTGTCATTTTAACATAGTTACAGGGGATAGAGAGTTTATTACAGAATTTGAAGGATATAAAAACTTTTGTAATCAACTACTTATAGGGGATAATGCAGATAATATTCCCGGAATCCGCGGAATTGGTAAAAAAAGAGCCGCGAATCTGTTAAAAGACGCTAAAACTGAAAAAGAATTGCTTGATATAGTTAAAGGTATGTACTATACTAAATTTAAAGAAGATGCGGATAGACGATTATTGGAGATAGGGCAGTTACTATGGATTCGAAGACATGAGGGGGAATTATGGCATTTCTAAGTAATTTGAAATTGAATACATTTACTACTGCTGAACTAGAGGACTTAAGTGCTCAAATTCATGTAGAATTACTGGAACGTGATAATTTTGGTAATGTAGAACAAGCAAAATTAGATACTGAAGGTAGAGCTAGATTATTAACGAATAATTGTGCGTGTAATAGATGCTTTCCACCTGAACAAGATAATAGAAATCAGGATGTAGAGGAGCCTCAATAATGGATACTTTATTATTACTTTTAATATGGATTAGTATAGGTGTCCTCAGTATTGATAATTTCTTTTTACGAAAACGATTAGCTAGAGTTGAAGGGGATTATCGTATATTAGAACAAGCAATTATATCTGTAGTAGTGGATTCAGTACAAAAACATAACCCTAATAAACCAGTAATGAGACACTAATGAAAATTAAATGTTTTAAAGTTCAAGATCGCGATAGAGTACATTGGCCATGCGGTTGGGTATTAAATATATCTACGAAAAAGTTTTGGTTTCATTCTCAATGGAATTTTCATTATAAATGGATTATACCCTCGAGAACATGGGGTATCTTTAGGTTAAACAAGCCCCATCACGGTTTAGAATGGAACCTCAGACGTACTGCTGGTATACTTATACGAACATGAGATAATAATGAAACCATCATCAGCTAAACAAAAAGGAAGAAACTTTCAAAAACAGATAAGGGATCTAATTATTGCTAATTTTCCGCTAATGCCTGATGATGTAAGAAGTACTAGCATGGGAGCCTCTGGAGTAGATATATTATTAAGTCCTGCTGCTAGAAAGTTTATGCCATTTGATATAGAATGTAAGAATGTAGAAAGAACAAGTATATGGCAATGTTGGGAACAGACGATAAGTAATAGTAATCAATATAAACCATTACTGTTTATGAAACGTAACAATCAGGAGCCTTTGGCAGTATTACGGGCACACGACTTATTTGAACTACTGAAAAAGGTATCAAAAGATGACTAGTTTTATTATGAAAGTCATAAAGAAACAAGAAATTAGAAAATGTTTATATAATTGTATTTTTTATAGACATTTTTATAATGGTACTAAATTACAAGAGGCAGAAAAAGAATATACTGGATTAGGATATAAGATTCTTTCTATTAAAACGTATCATAACTAGGATAGACTAATGACTAATGTATTTAAAAATATACAAAAACAACTAAAAAAGGATAAATCCTTATTATTTTGGGATATTGAAACTAGTCCTATGTTGTTATGGGGCTTCTCTTTGGGTGAGAATCACATTGGTCATGAGCAAATAGAAAAAGAATCGAAGGTTATTACAATACAATGGATGTTTGAAGGGGATAAACATGTATCGTATTTAACTTGGGATGAGAATCAAGATGATAAAACCATGCTTAAAGATTTCTCGAAAGTCCTAGACACTGCTAAGATTGCTATTAGTCAGAATGGTAGGGAATTCGATCATAAAGTCTTAAGATGGCGTATGAATGTCCATCAATTACCGCCCTTAAAGAATGTACAAATATTAGATACTTATCAACTCTCTAAATCTGCATTTAAACCTGCTTGTCATAAATTAGATTATAAATCAAAGGTGTATGGTGTTGGTGGTAAAATACCGATGAAAATGCAAGATTGGATTAATGTTGTTAAGAAAGTCCCCGGTGCATTAGAAAAGATGATTAAATATGGCTGTAAAGACGTTCCTGACCTTAGAACCATGTTTTGGAGAGAACTCCCTCATTACCCTAGATTACCTGTATCTTTAGCTAGATTAGTGTTTCCTGCTGATAAAGTGAAGGATATTAGGGAATTTTGTCCAAAATGTGCTGTAAAACGTACACGTAAATTTGACATTGTACCTACCACCATCTATAATAAAGCTATGTTCAAATGTATTAATTGTAGTCATACATGGGTAGATAATAGGAGAATATAATGAAATCTGATACGAAGGAGGTGCTATGGGTATTCGCTGGCTGTTTGTTTCTAGCCAGTATAATGGGTATCGTCATATATTCAACACCTGCGACAAAACAAGCAGTTATTTATTGTGGCTCTTTGGGCAGGGTGACTATGCAATATACTGGGACACTAGAAGTTTCTGAACATTGTAAAGTGTTAGTACAGGAGAAATAAGATGACTTTAAGAGCAGAAACAATATTGTTAGCCCTAGAGGCCATACGTGGATAGATAGTAGGAGAATATAATGACTTCCAGAGATCGAGAGATACAATTAGCTTTGGCTGCTGGACATATACCTTTTAGCACGTTTAAACGCTCAACACCTATTCAACGTGGTGGTAAAGTGTATACAGATTTATTAGCTAAGATGTGGACTACTGATTCTTGGGATGAATTAATTAGATTACATAAGCAAATGCATGAGGTTACTTAATGTATATTTGTGTGATATGTAAACAACCAATGGTTTATGAACGTAAAGCGTTTGATCCTGTGCCTTTGTGTGAATATTTTCGGAAACAATTTGAGGCACATACACAAATAGAATGTGATAATCGATTATTGATTCAAAAACGAAACTGGCACACTTTACGAGACTGGTTGGGTCTCTTTAGGAGAACTGGATGATTGAAGTAGTTATTATATTGGTAGCCGTCTTAATGTTAATAGCCATTAATCTGGATAAATCATAATGAGTACAAGAAATTCAACAATAGAACAATGGGAAGTTGCCGATCAAGTACTTGATTATTTGACTAATGATGGTAAAATATCTCCTGTTGAGAAGAAGAATATTAAGGCTAGATTAGGAACATTGATTAATGATTTTTATGAATTTGAATCTACATTAGATAAATTAAGAGAATTGGCAAATCTATGAAAACTGCGAACTGTCCAGATTGTAATAGAGTACTAGCCACGCGGTTAAATGATACTGATTTAAAGTTAGGGTACATAGATTTAATTTTAAGCCATAAATGGGTTGAAAAAAGATGTGAATATGAGAATCATAAAACTAGAAATCAATTAAGATTTAGATTAAAGAGAGCTAAACGTAGATGGGTTGGTTTAAGTTTTCCTTTAATTAATTGGATTAATTTTTATTTATTAGGTAGTGCTGAGCGAAAGTGGTTAACTAAATAGGAGATTGCAATGAATACATATAACTTTAATAGTAACAAACCTTCTCATGCCTTGACGCCCTTAGGTGAAGCATTACTTGAATTAAATACTACACTAAAGACTTTGACTAAAGAAATACAACAGTTTAGAGGAGATTTACAAAAACAAAAAGATAAGTCTAATGGGTTTTTATTTTAAAGGAGAGTAATATGAAAACATTTCTACAAACATTTTGTGTTTTAAGTCTAGGGGGCGTATGTTTAGCAGGATTCGTAGGGTTACTTTTCCTAATAGGAACATATATTACAACGCCTTGGATTGGATTAACTATATTTACTCTTATAATAATTATAGCACTAAGTGCAGGCGAAGCCCTGGTAAAAACATTAGGAGATAAATAACATGAAAACAGCAGCATGGTTTATATTGTATGTAACTGTAGTGGTAGGGGCAATCTTTGTATCAGTCTCTTTACCACGTTCTTTTCATCCTGAATTTAATCTAATCTCAGCTCCACAGGAATAAAATGAGTCTATCGAAATGGGTATTGCCTATTGCTGCTATTATCTTAGGTCTAGTATTAATCTCTGGGCGTATTGATATTAATTTACAGCATAACCTTCATTTACCTAAACAAATGGTAAATGAGCCTATTATTGAAACTCATATGGGCGTATTCGGTATTGCGAATATCTATGATGTATATATACCGGTAGTATTTAATCATGAAATGAGTCTCGTTAGTATCAAACAATTAGTCAATAATGCCTCGGTTTTAGATACTGTTCGATTTCATATTGCGGGAGACGGTGGCGGTGTTGATATGGTATTAGGTCTTATTAATACTGTGAAAGCTACGAAAGCCCATACTGTTATGATTGTAGAACGTCCTAGTTATTCTGGAGCTGCTTTCTTGGCTGTATCAGGTGATGAATTAATCATGAGACCTTTTACATATTTAATGTTTCATACTAGTAGCGCAATGAATGTTAATTGTGCGGATCAAAAAGGAATGGATCGAGCAGAAACAGCAGACGCTGTCTGTAAAAAAATGATTTCTAATCATATGTGGAACTTAGAAAAGTTAATTGATTCTTTTATTAAAGTATCTGCTGAAGAAAAGGCGGCCATTAAAGCAGGATTTACAGTTGTTATTCCTGCTGAAGTATTAGATAAACGCTAGAGGTCATTATATGTGCCTATTTCTATTACGGTTAGTAAAACATCTTAGTATTTATCTACTAGTATTACTGCCTTTAGAATTAATAGGTGCAGTCATTGGTGGGTTATATTTATTCTTTACTCCTTTACATAAAGGTGCCTTGCCTAAATGGTTAAATTGGTATAATAATTATCATGATGAATATCCCGGAGAACAATGGGAGTTATATAATTGGTTGTTCTTTAGAAACCCATTAAATATGTTTCAATATACATATTTAGGTTATACATGTCCAAGTTGGACTCTTCCTACATATGTTTCGTATGGAGGCAGAGGTAAAAAAGATTGGCCGCATGTTAGAGATTCAGCAGTTGTTATAGGTTCTCCAGTTGGAGATGGGTTACGAGAAGGTTTTCAATATATTGAATATCAGCATTATTGGCATTGTACTCTTTTAAATCCTCGTGCACATATTACAGCTTATAGTTATTATTTTATTTGGAAATATACAATACAAGGGGTCAATAAGTGCGTACGGTTTAGATTAGGCCATAAATTAGATGAAAAACCTGTGCCTGGTAAAACTTATCAATGGGTTCTGACGTTTAGCCCGGGCACAACTTATACGGGAGAATAGCGTGTGGGTACTTCTGCTCATTGGTTCTATTATTATAGAAGTTGGACTAACCTGCCTAATACCTCACTCTAAGGGGTATTTCTTTAATCTTATCGAAGCCCATAATTCCACCCTTATTTGGATAGGATTAGCTTATTATTTCGGTAATATCTTCGTTTTAGAGCTATTTCAGACCTTTAAACCTTATTCAATTATACGATATGCCTTAGAACGCCGTTTAAAGCTCACCACGACGTTTAATTCTATACCCCCTACCTACACCTCTATTAGTAACTTTGCGCAGCGTATACAAGAGGATATTAAGCTTTATTTACAGAATAGTATCTCCGTCTATACAGAATATGCTATTTCGGGGTTAATTGTAGTCTATCTATTAATAACTCATCATACTGAGTATATTCTTATAGGATCAGCTATCCTATATAGTCTACTCTTTGTGGCCATTGCCTATCTGTTTAAACCACGACTCGTCAAGACTGAAAAGACTATGCAACAGAATGAAGCACAATTTAGATTAGATATTAATAACCTAGGATTTGGATTATTACCTGAAGTTCTTTTGAGCAATAAAAAAGCCGCTAATGTGCGGCTATCATATGGTATTTTTAATAAAACTCAAACAGCTATAATGTTGGCTTTACCTTATATCGTATTACTACCTTTCTACCTTAAGAGTACGATTACTTTAGGTTATTTGATGGAAATTGCCACAGTGTTTGATTTGTTAGTATTAAATATGGCGATTATTATTAATCTATTTCCTTTCCTAGCACAGGCTAAGGCTTCTAAAGAACGTATTGATGAGCTTAATCATAAGTAACGTATACGTCTTCTCCTGCTAAGACATGATCCCAAATATATTGATCGACATAATCTCCACAGTAGCGTAAAAAGGCTTTGGTATCGTCTATATACGCTGCTCCAGTAAAGCTATCTCTAATCATATGAAACATCATGAATGCACCTGGTCTCATAATCCACTTATCCGCTGAACAAGCGGCAATTGCATGCATACTATAATTTCCATCTTTTAATATAAATATAACTTGTTTATGTCCCTGAGCTTTAAAATTTTCAACTGAATCTATAAATGTTCTGCCCATGCTGACTAATCCGCCAGTACCAGTACTATATATTGTTAGTTGTTTCGCCTTACATACATTGATAGCATGAATCACAGCATCCCATTCAGGACTATAATTACGTTGGAATTTAGTCGGTAAAGTGAGATTACAGGCAGAGGTATTAGCTGAGGCCACAGTACCTGCCAATAATAGACCTATAAAAAGTAAAATACTAAAAACGATTGCTTTCATATATTACTCAGGTTTGGGATAAAGATCTTTAATAGCTTGAATATCTGCTTTCCAGCCATCAAGACCCTCATGAAAAATCTTATCAAACTGTTCACCTATTGGAGGATAAGCTCGAATTCTATTTCGCAACCATTCCTGTGAATCAATAAGTACTCTAGCAGCCGCCCATTCGGCTAGTTGTGCGGTCTCTTCTTCAGGCGTTAATTGTACAACTACTCCATTTACAATTTTTGTTAACATACGAACCTCTTAAGTATTTGATAAGCCATATAAAGCCACAGTACCGCTTGCAAGAGTTCCAGAATCACATGTCAATCGGATACCATCTACCGCACTAGTTGTAGCAGTTCTGCCCCCACCTACTAAACCAATTTCGACATCTCCTGAACTTTGATAAATACTTCTCCACATTGCACGTTTAGTAGTTGTTGCTTGTGCACAATTTCCTAAAATAAATTCAAAGTTTAATTCTTCTGCTGCACCAGTACCTATTGTTTCAGCTGTACTATTAATAACAAACCCCGTATCTGTAGTACTACCACTTTGTCCAGCAGCAGCGGCTGTCCATCTATGGGATTGATCAACATAGTTAGTAGCTTGGAAAGTCCCAGCTACGGAAATTCGTACTAATAAATTAACATTATCAGTTCCTGGAACTATACGATCTCCTACTAAAACATAGGAATTAAAGGAGCTATTAGCAATTGACGTAAAATCAATAGAGGCACTGGCTGAAGCAATTTGAACCGAGCCGATTAGAGTTGCACCCGTATAACCAAAAGATAAAGTACCTGCTGCGTTAGATTTAACGACTTGGCCAGATACTGTCGCATCAGTACTCGGTAATGTAAACGTAACATTACTTGCAATAGAGGACGGGGCTTTTAAACCTATGTAATTAACTCCATTATCTGTATCTTCGGATAGACGTAATTCAGCCGCTGTGTCGGCCGTGCCTAAGATCTTAACAGCTCCGGTTCCTTTTGCTCGTAAATCTAAATCAACGTTTGTTTCTCCGGACGCTTCAAGTCTAGGAGCAGCTCCAGTGGAGTTATTTATCACCGTAAGTTCATTTACAGCAGTCGCAGTCGATGTTAGCTTCAGGATCTCATTGCTGTTACTATCACTTAAAGTCATGCCTATATTCGCTTCTCCGGAAGCTCGAACAATAGGTGCTAATCCTGTACTATTATTACTTACTGTTACTTCGTTAACTGCTGCCGCCGTACTAGTAAGTTTTAGAACTTCATTACTATTGCTATCAGATAATGTCAGTCCTGTATTACTTTCACCAGAAGCACGTACGATTGGAGCAAGACCAGTACTATTATTACTTACTGTTACTTCGTTAACTGCTGCCGCTACTTTAGTAAATTTGATTAGTTCATTTGCACTAGAATCTCTGATTGGTTGATCAGCTACTAAATCTATACCCACGGATGTGGCTTGACCTAGATTCAATGCGCCAGTACCTTTACCTTTGACAGTTAATGCTATATTCGTATTGTCACCTGTAGCGGCAATACTAGGGGCGGCGGCGGTTGCTGCATTAGTGATCGTTATTTCATTAACAGCAGAAGCTACTCCTGTTAGAATTAATACTTCATTCCCATTAGTATCATAGATCGTACCAATATGACCAGGAACAATATTATCGACGGTTCTTAATGTAGTGCCTGCGGAATTCTTTACAACAACTTTATATCTGACAGTTACATAAATATCTGTAATAGTAGTACCATTAGTAGTCGGATAACCACTAGAATCTAATGTACAGGGATTTGAGATTGTAGTGCCTAAACCACTATCAGTATAAATACTAATAAGAGTAGTAGTACCTGCTTGATAAAAAGTGAGTGTTCCTGCATTTAACGGATTACCATTATTATCAAAGAATTGAGGGGTTACGCCTGTGAATAATTGTGCCATATTAACTACCTAATCCTGCGCCTGTTCTACTTGCGGTTTTTGTAAAGTTTTCCCAACCAGTAGTATATTGTTTAATTAAATTAAGATACTTATTTGCTATTTGTTTATCTAACACTTCTTTTACTACACCTGAAGCTGTTTCTCCCATTTGGTGTCTAGTCTTTAATAACGCTTGTGCAGCTGGATTACTCATTAACTTACCAGCAGCATATAAATGTGCGGTTCTTGGGATAGCAGATACAGCGGCTACACTCATCCCAATACCTGGATTCGCCATAAATGCAAATGCGGTTCCGCCAGCAACAGCAGCTAAGTCTAATGCACCTGCGGCTCCGTGCACATTGACGGCTTTGTTAGCTTGAATTAACGATCCTGCTACTTCATTAATACCTTTAAGATTATTCATTGCCCCTTTAATCGAGTTAAACATCGCAGGTTGTTTTTCCATTAATCCTGTAATAGCTGTTTGCCATTTAGTAGGATTGAAAGTCCCACCGACTGTTGCCTCAGATAACGTATCTTTCAATAAAAAAGTACCTAGCATTTCTATATTCTTTTCAGGCATATGCGTAAACGCATTGACATAATTAGGATCAGATTTAGCAACGCCTTTGACAAAATTAGTTAAAAATTGAACATCAATAGCATCATTGGCAGCTTTTACAACAGCTTCATTTGCTTCTGTGCCGGAAATCTTTCGTTTAGTGTTTAAGGTTTTTCCGATACCAGTCTGTTGAATAGGATTAAATGTTTCTTTAAAATATAAATCAGCCTCATCAGAAGCCTTTTTAAGTGATTGAAAACCTTCTAGATCATAAGATTTTTTTAAAGAATCATCAATAGATTTACTTAAATCTGCTACTTTATCTTGTAAATCAAAATACCGAGGGGAACCTGCTTTAGTACTTGATAAGGATTTATTTAAACCTGATAATTGTTGTTTGGCCTGACTAAAACTTAAATCATCACCATTATGTGATACAAAAATGCCTAAACGATCAGCAATGTCATCTCGAGTTTGATATAAGGTATCTTTAATTCCTTTAGCTTTTTCAAAAGACGCTTTAGTTATATCAAAGAATTGCTTCGGAGTTGCATTTACAAAGTCTTTACCCATAGTTGCTATTGTTTTATTGATTGCATCAGCTGCTAATGTTTCTGGTCTACTTAAGGCAATCCGCGCGCCATTTAAAACTGCTCCTAAACCTTTTCCTGTTAGATAAGCTCCACCTAAAGCCGCGCCCGCTGCGATCATTATTGCCGCACCTTCCGCTGCATTTTCTAGTACCGATTCATCTTTATCTCCATATAATCCACCGGCAATAGCACCTTGAGCACCCATTTGCGTGCCGTAGGTTGCTACTTTAGCACCGATTTGAGCGGCTTTGCCTGCTACATTTCCTAATCCTAAGGCCGAACCACCTATAGGAGCTAATGGTAATGTTCCTGCTATAGCACCGGCTGTTTCTCCAACTCCATAAGCTAATGGTTGATCAGCTTTAGATTTAGCCCTATCTTCTTCATTTCGCGCCATAACTTGTTGTACTGCGTCGGTTTCTCCACCAATATAGGACACAAGTTTCTCAGCAGGTGTAGCTAATATTTTATTAAAGCCATCAAGACCAGCTTCCATTACGCCACGTTTAGGTTCAGGAGCAGGCGGCATAGCAGGCGGTGGATTATTAAATCTAGGATCATTTTCAATATCTACAGGAACCGCAACTTGTGGGTTTGGTTCATTTAATAGATCATCTAATTCTTTCATTTTATTTCCTACGAATTCCTAATATTCTATCTTGGGCATAGAATGCATAACATACTTTATCAGATTGATTACCACCTAAGACTTTAACTAAGCCTCTATCATCCTCCCATTCTACGAAGAATGCCACATGACCTTGCCAAGTGCTACCGCCTCTGGTAAAGATTATGACATCTCCTTCTTCTGCCTCATCTTCGTCGACTTTAATACCCCAGGTTAAAAATGATCTCGCATTAACTAAACCAGTGCCTTTAAGATTAACTGCGGCTAGACAAGCGTTTACAAACGCCGCACACCAAGGGGTAGTAAAAGGATCTAATACAATCTTAGCTTTTTTAAAGAATAACTTTAAAGATTGACGTTTGTCTAATTCATGCCAACCTAACATAGTTTTAGCTACATCAATTGCTCTCATTATCCAATCCTCGATAATACAGATGCTCTTCGTTTTAATTTGGATGGATTAAGTCGAGTCAATACTGAACCATCCTGTTCTCGAGCTTGTTGTGCTTTATCCGATATTGTCTCGGGATTAGGGATTAAGCGAGGTTGATCTTTAGGCGTACTAGGAATTTCAGTAACGGGAGGGAGAAATCTATTTTCATTACCCATAACTTCGTCAGAATCATTTAGTGCATATCGATTACTAGCAACCATTCGTGCAGGAGCTTCTTTACCTATAATCAAATCTGCTTCTTTATTACGTCTTGATTTATTAATTCCTCTGTTATGTCCCCCTAGATTTCTAACAGCTTTACTAATCTCCGTTAAATCACCTGTTTTAACAGCAGATACGACGGTTTTAGGTAAGGAGCCGTAGTTATACGCAACGGAAGTTAATGCAGCTTGGGCACCATCATGCAAAGCTTCCCATTTATCTTTTCCAACTGTTTCAGCGGCTTCTTTTTCAAAGATGGCTGTGCGTCTAACTAGATCCCTTTCTGCATCTTCTTTAGATACTCTCATACCGGGTTTAACTTTAACAATAGAACCATCAGATCGTGTGATTGTATCGGAACCATAACCTATCCTATGAGCATTCACATCCCAATATGGTTTAGCATAGAAACCTTCAAATTTCTTAATTAACTCTAATTGATTAACTTCTGGTTTTAAAGAACCAGGAAGCGGTGCGCCTAATGCAGCAACTTGGGTATATTGGGAGTTTAAGAATTCTTTAGGAGCATCCGTCTTATCAGAAGTTCTAAAGGCTAAGACTTTATCTGCTGAGTAGGATTTAATTTTAACACTATTATCTTGATTTCCACCTAAGACTTTTACATTACCATTTTCATCATAACCTGCAAAGAATCCTACATGGCCTTTAGAAGAGTCTCCACCTCTTGATAAAACGACAATATCCCCTTGTTTAGGATTAGTAGTACTTTCTCCATAATTTAAAAATGATCTTGCTGCGAGAGAACCTGTACCTGCTTGTCCTGTAGTTTTTAATACGCCATTTACAAATGCAGCACACCAAGGTACAGTGGTCGGATCAATATCTTGACCTAAAGTATTTTTAAAGAATCCAGCTAATACAGTTTTATCTTTCGTTTCGCTAGAACCAATCATACGAGTAGCAATGTCCATATGCGTACCACCTTGTTCAGCGACTTTAGTAGCAGATTGAACTTGATTATTGGACGAGGTAGGAACAACAGATTTAACTGCCTCAACTTGACCAGCTGGGGTAGATGGTTTAAATCCATAAGTAGGGTCTTTAAGAACACTGTCAGCACTACGTTGTTGTTTTTCTGCTATTTTAAGTATTTGAGAATAAGTATAATCTTTTCCGCCAGCCGCAGTAAATTTCTCATCTCCTTTATACATTATTGGTTTTTCGAGATAATCACCAAATTTATCAGATAACGTTTTAGCATTAGGATTTAAAACCAAGGCACCTGTTTTATCCTTAACCAGTAATGGTATATCTTGTGTCAGTTTATCAAACTGCATTTCAGCACCAGTTATAGTGCCGTGTTTCTTATCATAAGCATCAACGAAATCACGTTTTTGACGTTCTCTAGTAGCTACCGTTCCGGCCATTTCTTCTAAAATTCGTGCACCGGCTTCTGTTTTGCCTAATGTCGCGGCGGCTTGTTCACTATATTTAATATCAGTATCAGAAGTAGGTTTTAGTTTTTGAGCCATTACTAATGTTTGTTGAATACCGAGAGCTTTTAAAGCTTCTTTATTACCTGCGGCCTTAGCGGCTTCTTCGCTAAACACACCACCAATACGTTGTGCTATTAACATAGCAGGAGCTAAAGCACCTCGCTCTACATCACTTCTAAATTCTTTCATTAATTGAATATTATTTAAAGTATTTTGTGCTTCAATTCCGCGTTCATCCGCTGCTTTTAACCAGGCAACGGTTCGTTCTTTTTCTTTTTGCGCATCAATACGAGTAGTTATTTTATCTGCAGAACGATCGGCTTGTTGATCTAACCATTCTGGATATGTAACATTTCCATATCTAGCAGGATCAGAACGTTTAGCTGCTTGCCATTCTTTAACAGATGCTGGTTGATTTTGGGAATTCTTAGTACCTAAATCATCTGCGGCTTGTAATCCGGCGATATACATTTTACGCTGGTCTTCTTCGGTATAATCCCTTGAAAAACCTTGTTTAGACAACGGAATACCTTTTGATTCAAAAGAATCATACCACGACTGATATAAGGCTTTTTGTTTAGCAGGATCTTGCTCGCTGGTGATATGATTAACAACACCACCAATAAAAGATGATTCGGTCATTGCATTTTTTAATGTTTTTTCTTGTACATCTTGTTGCTCAGATTGAATCTTTAATGGATTCATATCTTTTGCAAGGTTATTTTCTTGACCCATTTTTTCAAGACGCAATGGATTGGCTAATTCATTATAAGCTGTTTCTTGTTGCTTTGATTCGGTTTCAGCATCTTTTCCTTCTCTATTTGAGATTTGATCTAACGTAGAACCTACATCATAAGTTCTAGCTTTAGCAATACCGCTTGAATCTAAAATTCCCCAATTAATATTTGGTTGAGCAACCATTTCTTATCCTCCAAATCCGAATTTGTTAAGCATACTACCAATATTCTGAATATTACCAAACATTTGATTTTGTTGTGCACCTTCCGCTAAATAACTAGAGGCTCTGGCTTGTCCAGCTGATAAGGCAGAATTAGCTTGAGTTGAGCCTATACCTGTATATACATCCGCAATATTTTCTCCTAATCGAGTGCTGATATTGCCTAAATTTACACCTGTATTAACTGCTTGACTTGATTCTTGGCCTGCTATTCCAGCACCTAATCCAGCTAATTGTGCTAATCTATTTTGATAACTTCTAAATGAATCAGCTAGTTGACCTTTATATCTATCGAAAGTTGTATCAGCTATGCCTTGGGATTTCGCTTGTAATTCAGCGAGTGCACGGGGCGAATTTAAATAACCGCCTTTAGAGGCTGTACGATTAGCGGCGTCAGCAGCTTCTTGTTGTTGGA
>Ga0137427_10000111_pt1 | contig 43659 bp, 28 predicted proteins | sample EasRivERMZT700_2_FD_102309 | JGI IMG/M metagenome (GOLD analysis project Ga0137427, IMG submission 102309) | Soil microbial communities from meander-bound floodplain in the East River, Colorado, USA - East River MetaG ERMZT700_2 | ecosystem: Environmental > Terrestrial > Soil > Floodplain ...
CATTTTTCAAATCGGCCATTTCTCTTCGTCCTGCGATTCTCGAAAAGCGATCATCCTGCAGTCAAGCGCAACCCTTTCATCCTCGGGGGTGGCCCACCAGGGCCATGAGACTTTCCTATCCACCCGCACGATTGCGGACCTGATCGGCGCCAACGCGTCAGTCCTGAAAGCACGCCTGCATCGCCACCCTGAAAGCGAACGAGCGTTGTGGCGCGCGCGGCGAGTCCGGTTCCGCCCAGAGAGTCTTGCTCTCCTCCCTGACCGGGCTGGTCCGGCAACGAAAGCAACGGCCCGTCGGTCCCGCTGCTCGACAAAACGAACCTCGCCGAGGTTCGTTTTGAAAACCGCTCGCTCATGCCGGCGGACTACGGATCGCGCCTGACCGCCCAGGAGTTGCTGCAAGATCAAAGGGGATCGTGTAGACGCGTGGAGCAACTGTCGTCGCGTCACCGATTGGTTGCAGCGTCTTCAGGTCGATACGTTGCGCCATCAGGGCCTTTTGGCGTGCGAACAGTATGCGGTCGGGCGGGAAAAATACGGGCCGTGTATCCGAATCGAACAGGCGATGCGACTCCATCGAATCGAGCGAGCCGATATACACGCCCTTGTTCTCGGCCGTTCCCCATCCCCAGAACACAAAATGACGGTTATCCGGCAGGAACTGAGGATTCCAGTGACCCGTTACTCGCGGCGGGTCGACGCGTGTTATCTCTAAAGCGTCACCGCCGCCGGCCGGAATGCGTCGCAGCGGACCTGTAACCGTGCGAGCGAAGAGAATTGCGCCGTCGCTGTTCCACGCTCCACCGAAGTTGGATGCAGTCAATGTCCGTACAAGTCCTGAAGCGATATCGATCCGCTTCAACTGGCCGTCGGCGGCGGAGAATCCAATTGAATTCCCATCGGGGGACCAAAAAGGGAGGGCGTAAATTGCGCCCTCCGTTCCGGGCAGCGGCTGAGCGGATTCGGAGTCCAGCGATCGCAACCACATTTGGCTTTTTCCTCCTGTGTTTGCCTGGAAAACCAGTTTGCGGCCGTCCGGCGAGAGCGCGAAAGCGGATGGTTCATCGGTCGGCGGTGTGAGGATTTCGAGCCGCATCTCCGGAGCGTCTGCCGGAGTTTTGCGCAGGTAGGTACTCGCGATCGCGAAGCCGACCGCGACAGCAAACAGCGCCCACGCGACACCCTCCCGCGTTCGAGATCGCTGCTTCGCGGCCTTTTCGACAACCGGCTCGGACCCAATTCCACTGAGATGCTTCAACACGTCCAGCGCGCTCTGCCATCTTTCTTCGGGATCTTTTTCGAGGCAACCCTTTACTAGTTGCTCCAACGAATTCGGCGTCACGCGTTGAATGGACGACATCGGCGCGGGCTGATGTTCCAGAATTGCGGCGATCAAACTCGCATGGCTTCTGCCTTCGAAACCCTTCGGCCCGTGACCATCTCATAGACGATCTCGCCAAACGCAAAAATGTCCGTCCGAGCGTCGGCGTCGCGTCCTTCGAGTTGTTCCGGCGCCATGTACTGAAGCGTTCCGAGAATCGTTCCCTGCGCCGTCATATCCGCGCGTGTGGGAAGCGCGGACAACGTCGGGGATGGACCAACCGGCTTTAGTTTCGCCGGGCCGAAGTCGAGCAGCTTCGCGCCCAGCTTCATCAGCATGACGTTGCCCGGTTTCAGATCGCGATGCACGATGCCTTGCTGATGGGCCTTGTCCAAGGCGTCCGCAATCTCGACGGCAATCTTCAGAGCCTGGTCCAGCGGCAACGGGCCTCGCTCCAAACGGTTCGCCAGCGTCTGCCCTTCGAGAAACTCCATCACGATGTAGTTCACGCCTTCGTGCTGGCCCACATCGAATATCGGACAGATATGCGGATGGCTCAGGCTCGCGAGCGTCTGCGCCTCGCGTTCGAATCGCTGCTTCACTTCGTCGTTTTTGGAAACGTGTTCAGGCAAGACTTTGATGGCGACGAAGCGGTTTAGGCGTGTGTCGCGGACTTTGTAGACCTCTCCCATCCCGCCCTTGCCCAACAAGGACGTGATTTCGTACGCGCTCAGTCTCTGCCCTATCGTGACCGCCATATTGATTGAGCGCGATTATAAGCCGAGAAGCGCCGACCAGTTCACAAGCAGGTTGAGATCAATCCTAGAAACATTGCTTTCCGCGACCTGGACGGCAAGACTCGCCTGTGTGCTTATGACTGGGAGATGTCGAAGCTTGGGCTGTCACAGCACGACCTTGCTGAGCTGCTTTGCTTCGTTCTGGCCGCGGACGTAAGCGAGTCTGAGGTCCGCGTATTTCTCGAAAAGCATCGCTCTGCCTTACAGCTTGCCGCCGGCATTTCGATCGATAAAGAGGGTTGGCTGGTTGGATTTCAACTATCGCTGGCCGACCTGCTGATCCATCGTTTTGCAATGTACGCCATGATTCACCGATTTCGCGCTCAGACGTTCCTGCCTCGAGTGATTCGCACCTGGCGCCGCCTCTATGAGATGTTCCTTTGATCAAACGGTACAAGATCGGGGACGCGATTGCGGCTCACAACCGTTTCCGTCAGGCGAGACCGCCATGCTCGGGGCAGCCCGTTTCGCTGGCACAACTGGCTGGACGAAAAGGCATGATAGCGCTCGACCCGAACCTTCTTGGGTTCCCAAGCCGCCCTTATCCCATTTAACTACCCTGAAAATTCGGTTTATAAAACCGAATTTTCAGGGTAGTCTTACCCACGATGATTCCCCGGCCAGATCACTTGAATGCCGTAGGGCGCCTGCTGAAGCAGTTCCCAGTCGTCGGCCTGCTCGGAGCACGACAAGCTGGGAAGACAACACTCGCCGGCATGTTGCGCGCGGCTTTTAAAGCACCCGTCACCCACTTTGACCTCGAAGACCCCAGGACTGCCGCCCGTCTGGCCGATCCCATGCTGGCGCTTGGTTCGCTGAAGGGATTGATCGTTCTGGATGAGATCCAACATCGGCCGGATTTGTTTGCGAGTTTACGCGTACTGGCCGACCGGCGTCCGATTGCCGCGCGATTCCTGTGTCTCGGGAGCGCCTCCCCAGCCTTGTTGCGGCAGAGCTCGGAGTCGCTCGCTGGGCGCATTGCCTATTACGAACTTCCAGGCCTGGCTCTGAACGAAGTGGAATCCACGAACTGGCACAGACTCTGGTTGAGGGGCGGCTTTCCACGCTCTTATCTTGCTCGTTCTGGAGCAGAGAGTTTTGAGTGGAGATCGCGGTTTCTGCGAACTTTTCTTGATCGGGATCTCCCGCAGTTGGGGATCACTGTCGGCAGTCAGACGATGCATCGGTTCTGGTCGATGCTGGCGCATAGCCATGGACAACTCTGGAACGCTTCGGATATCGGACGATCCCTTGGCTTTGCCGATACGACCGTTCGCGGTTATCTCGACAAGATGTCGGATGCCTTTGTTCTTCGGCAACTGCAACCGTGGTTTGAAAACCTTGGTAAACGGCAAGTACGGGCTCCGAAAGTGTATGTACGAGACTCCGGCATGCTGCATGTCCTCCTGGATATACACACGGCAAGCCAGCTGGACGGCCATCCCAAGTCGGGCGCTTCCTGGGAAGGTTTCGCGCTCGATCAGGCGATTCAGACTTTGGGAGCGAACGCTTCCGAGTGTTACTTTTGGCGCACGCATACCGGCGCAGAACTGGACCTCCTTGTTGTACGCGGCAAGCGGCGAATCGGAGTCGAAATGAAGCGCACGACGACTCCCTCGATCAGTCCCTCCATGCGGAACGCCATTATCGACTTGCGGTTGACCGAACTGCACGTGGTGCACGCCGGCAGCGATACATTCCCGCTTTCAAAGGAAATTCAGGCTGCGGCGCTTTCGGATCTGCCGTCCGCAATCCGGCCTCTTTGATTTGAAACGGCTCTACTACGGCTTCTGCCCCAACTTCCAGTTCACGACCACGACAATGGGCGCGGGCGCCACTAAAGATAGGCACGACTTTACGGGCTGGCCGCCCCAGCCCGGACCTTCCCCGGGAAACGGCATAACACCCCTACTGCGACATTGAACAGACGACACACACCCGTTTGAAATTGTCCTATCCACCCTGGGAGGATGTCGATCCTGGCGCCTGGTTCGATCCGAACTTCATCCGGCTGTTTCGTAACGTCGCAACGACTATCCGCTTTGCTAACGGAGACAAACTCACGGCCCAACTCCGCGGAATACCATAGCGATAAGGATCGCCCGCCTTCAATCGCCTCAGTGCCAAAGACGACCCTCGGCTACCGCATCCAGAAATACTCGCAACGGCCAGACTTCGATTCCGTCTTCGGTTTTAAGCTTCTGCTCGCCAAGATAAACAAGTATCCGTCGCATAATCCGCGGTAATTCAGCGATCGCGCGCAAGCCGGAAAGGAGATTCGTCGAGTAACGAGACTGGGATTTGACTTCGATAGCCAGGTAATCCTTTCCCCGACGAAGCAGGAAGTCCACCTCGGTTTGGCGCGCTTGAGCAGGCGCCCAATATGCGATTTCGTCGAAGAGGCGGCTCTCTTCGTTGTGGGCGCGCAACAGCATGAACACGAAACCTTCAAGCAACGGACCCCGTTCCTCGGAAGTGACGGGGCCAGCATACCGTTTCGCAGCGCGTACGATTCCCGGATCATTCCAGTAAAGCTTCGGATGTTTTCGTTCACGTACCCGCAATTGTGGTTCAAATCCGGGCAGCAGCGTGGCCAGCAACGTATCCTGCAGAATGCCAATATATCCATCAACCGTTGTTCGTGCCGTGGCAGCGTCGCGCGCCAGGCCGGCCAGATTAATGACTTGTCCGTGGAAGATTGCGGCGACCGGCAGGAAGCGCAAGAATGCGGGAAGGTTTCGGACTATCGCTTCGGCTCTGATTTCTTCGCGTACGTATAACTGGACATAAGCGTTGAGAGCTCCTTCGGGATCCTCAGAGTGCCAGACCAGCGGAACACTACCGAATCGCAGGGTGCGACCAAGATCGAAATCGTCGTTCAATTCCGCCGGCAGCAACGGATACATTGTCCGCACGGAAGCGCGTCCGGCCAACAAGTTGGTGCCCGCCGTTTTCAGCCTCCGGGCACTCGACCCCACCAGCACGAACCGCCGTCTGGTTCCTTCGATCGCACGGTGGACCTCGTTGAGAAGGGCCGGGACACGTTGAACTTCATCGAGGATGACGGTCGTTTGTGGCGGCAGATCGTTCAATTCGAGCGCGAACTGACCGGGATTGGCAGCCAGAGCCTGAAAGCGGTACTCATCCAGGAGATCGACGACATGCGCCTTGGGGAAGTGCCGGCGAATCCATGTGCTCTTGCCGGTTCCTCGAAGGCCGAAGAGGAAAAATGACCCTTTCGGCGGCGATATGATGCGTTCATACCATCGCGCAACCATGCCGTGATTTTACCATGCAAAATGACGGCATGGTTACAGGCGGCCTCACTTCATGAGGGCTCGGACCTTGTCGATGATCGCTTCCGCCCAGACCTGGTAACCTTTCTCCGTCGGATGCAGGCCATCAGCCATGATCTCGGTCGTAAGGATCCCATCCGCCGTCAGGAACTTTTCTCCAATGTCCATGTAGAACACTCTGTTGTTATCTGCCAGCTTCGCGAGCCTGGAGTTGATCTCCTTGATCGTTGCACGGATCTGGCTTGCGGGATCGGCGTTGCGTGGGAATATGCCGAGAAGTAACACTTTGGCCTGGGGCTGCCGTTTCTTGAATTCTTCGATAATCAGGCGGTCGCCATCGACAATCTCGTCGACCGGATTCCGGCTGAGGTTATTGGTTCCCAGCATCAGGACGATCAGCTTTGCCTGGAACCCGTCAAGCTCTCCATTCTGCATTCTCCAGAGAACACCTTGCGTTGTATCCCCGGCTATTCCGAAATTCGCTGGTTTGAGCGGCGCGAAGTGTGTATTCCAGATGGTCAGTCCTCTGGCGCGCGGTTCGTTGGAGAACCAATCAGTGATCGAGTCGCCCACGAATAGAAGATCAATGTTGCCGCGTTGTGCAATCTCGAGAAACGCTTTGTGACGATTGTCGTCGCGAGGCCTCGGTAGATTGGCAGGAAGCACCGGACCGCCGCGAGGGGCCGGAGGGTTTTGTGCGATCAGAAGTGTGGGAAGCAGCAGGAACAACAGAACGGCAACGAGTTTTCGATTCATAGAGCCTCCATGACCGTTGAGCGCAGCCATTTTATCACCCGGCGATAACATTCAATGCAGGTGGCGGGATAGCCGCGCGAATGCGGATCGACAGCGCGTTCGGAGGCGCACATCCAGCCGCAGCGTCAACCACAAGCGTGTGGCCCGAGGTAATGCGGTTTCCGTCTGGACGTATTTTTTGAGCAGTCGAACAGCTAGTTCCGGATCACCCCATCCGTAAAAGATCGCGGCTAAATTGGCCAAAGTTGCAGGGTATCGGCTGCTCCGCAAGAGAAGAGGAACGTAAGCGCGGATGAGTTCGCGCGTCGCCGCGTGCTCCTCGGGCCGGCTGCCGCAGTCATCTTCCAGCGCCTCGCAAATCAAACCCAGAGCGACCCGTTCATTGTCTTCTTCGATCAATTTTCTCGCAGCCTGCAACAACGCCATAATTCTCGCCTCAGTGGTTGCATGTGAAGCGAAGCTTCGGGGCTTTCTGAGTTGGAACGTCATTTCCGTCCCCGCCTCCGGCGCGAGGCGTCGAAGTGCCTCCTCGAGCTTATTCTGGCTCGAAAATCGTTGGGACCGTCCCGGACTGTGCGTCAGAACAAACACCAGGAAGACGTCCAACTGCGCTGCCAGCTTCGCTGCATGACGGATTTCTTCGTTCGAGTCGTTCCATTCGAACAGGATGTACTTCCAATAGACTTTGAGGGAACTGCCTCGCTGGCGGCGCTCGTCACGCAAAGACGCGAGGAACTTCAGGATAGTGTCGAGGTTGCCCCCGACGCGATACTTCTCGTAGTTCTCCGGGAAAGCGCCATCGATGGAAACTCGAAGCCTGTCCAGACCGCTTTCCACAAGCCAGGGCTTGAACGGATAGCTTCCGTGTGTCGTGATCATCGTTTCCGCGGAAGGATAAAGCTCCCGCGTCAGTCGAATCATTTTGTCCAATTGGGGGTTCACGAGCGGATCGCCGCGACCCTCGAAATGAACGATCCCGATTTGCCGCACGCCTTCATCGAGCAATTGCCGGAGCAGCGCTTCGTATGCCGCTACAGGCATGTTGTACGGCGGAGCGGTCATGCCTTTTCGACTCGCGGCTGGAATGCATTGCGGACACGATAGATGGCAGAGATAGGAAGGTTCAATATGAAGAATTCGCAGCGAGCGAGGATTGATGGCGAGGCTGGATGGTCCATGATTCCGGACGGCGCAAAAGCGGCACAGGTCGGCGTACGGAACCTTGTGGTTCATGAACGACCGCCGGATGTGAATGAGTTCAGAATCCGAAAACAGCTGACGCTCTTCGCCCTTAACCAGGCGCGGCAGTTCGAGTTTCCTCAGAATGCGCGACTCACCGACGTCATCCCAGCACGGCATTTCGCCATTGGCCTTCACATATAAGCTGTCACACATGATGCAGCCGCGATGTTGCTCTGGAGCCATAGTCCATGGAGCTTGCCACGCGCAGTGACGTTGTGCAATAAACCGAATACAATCCTCACGATCCGCATTCAGCAATTTGCATATGGAAAGTCCGGCAACAGCACAAACACGGTGGCGTCATCTCTCCGACCGCGAACTGGAGGCGATTTACCTTGATGCGTGCGCCAAGCACTTTCAGTGGCGGTTGGAGAGCACGCTGATCCGAGATGACGAGTTGACCATTGAAGGCTGGGCTCTGACCACGTGCGGGCGTCCCGCCGACGCCCGATTTCTTATCAACGGCCGCGCGTTTGACAGCATGTCGTACCCGCTGCCCAGCGCGGACATCGGAAGTATCTTCTGGAATGTACCGACTGCACATGACGCGCGCTTCACTTGTAAGACGTGCATCGATTCGGAGCAGTCCTTTCCTGACGGTTTTGCCCGCCTCGAATTCGAAGACGGTTCCGATCCATACCAGGCGCGATGCCGGGCCTGGTATCTGCCGAATCCTTGCATCGAACTGCCGGTTCCCGAAGGGTTTCGCATACGCAGGGTCATCGGCGTCCCCGATCCGGAAAACTATCTGATCGGGGGGGCGGCGATCTACAAAAGGCTGGAAGAGTATCTTCGGGAGAACCAGGCGAAGACTTTCGACGATTTTCCCGACATTCTCGATTGGGCCTGCGGCTGCGGACGGGTCGCGCGCAATTTCCGGTGGTGCAGGTCGAGGTTTTTCGGCGCCGACATTGACGGCGACAACATTGCCTGGTGCCGGCAACACCTGCCTCACGGCGAATTCGTGAAGACAACCATCTTGCCGCCGCTTCCTTTCGCCGACGCGTCGTTCGACTTGATTTTAGCGATCTCGATCCTTGGGCAAATGAATCTGGATCATCAAAGTGCGTGGCTGCACGAAATCAAGAGGGTCTTAAAAAAGGATGCGCTCCTCCTCATATCTGTCGTCGGCCTCACTCAGATCGGCCTTGCCCGGCCTCATCCTGATTTGATGCGCCAATTGGAAGAGCGGCGGTTCCTGGTGACCGGAAGAAACAGCGATCTCGACGACTTCATGCCGGATCAGACGCATTACGTAAGTGGCATTCACACTCGCGAGTACTTGAGGGAAATTCTGGAGCGACACTTCGAGATTCTCGATATCATCGATGCGATCGCGGCGAACGACGATTTGATCGTGCTCAAGAACAACCGCACTGACTTCGTTGTCGTCCCAGCGGCGATTTCCGCAGCAGAACCGGCCGTAGAGAATCCGTTCTCCGTTCCCCTCCGCGATTATGACTTGAATCCCTACATCCACCCGTCCATGGCCAAGTCCGGTTATGGCGGTCACATGATCGGCATCGACGGCAAGGACTACGTCGACTTCATGTCGGCATGGGGCACGAATCTGCTCGGCTATGGTTACCGGAAAGTAGCGCGCGCCGTTGCACGTCAGGCGAGTCGTTTTTCCAGCATGGGGATGCCATATCCGCAGTTTTATGAATTGAGGGACTTGTTATGCCGGGTAATTCCGTCGGCTGAGGACGTCCGCTACGGCAAGAATGGCTCCGATGCCTGTGCAGGCGCCGTCCGGCTCGCGAGGCATCTGACGAGTCGCGAGAAGATCCTGTACCACGGCTACCATGGGTTTCACGACTGGTACTTCGCATCGACTCCTTGTCCCGGGATTCCTGTGGCCCTGAAGCAGACTATCGTGTCCCAGGAGCATTTGACGCCGGAAGCAGTGGATGCGGCGTGTCGGCGACTCCGGGATCAGATCGCTGCGATTATCATGAATCCCCTCACGCCCCCTGTTCCCTCTGCCGATCAGATTCGGGAAGTCATTGAGGTGGCGCATCGCCATGGCGCGCTCGTGATCTTCGACGAAATGCTTAGCGGGTTCCGAGTCGCGATGGGCGGTATGCAGGAGGTGTGGGGAGTCCAGCCGGACTTGTCGTGCTTCGGAAAGGCGATTGCCAACGGCTTGCCCCTTTCCGTCCTCTGCGGACGCGGCGACTATATCTGTCGGCTGCCTGAAACTTATTACGGGATGACCTTCGAAGGCGAAGCCGTCTCGATTGCAGCGGCTTATGCGACTTTGACCGAAGTGATCGAGAAGAAAGTCATCGAAGCGCTCTTCGAAAAGGGAAGAAGAATTCGGGCAGCGTACGATCGCATCGCACAGTCGAACGAGCTTCGCACTGCGTTAACGGGTTACGAGCCCTGTTTGGTTATGGAGTTTCGTGATCAGCGCGGAGTTTCGGGCCGTCAACTGCTGTGGCTTATGATCCAGGAACTGACCCGCGGCGGGATCTTCACGCTCGGGGCATTCATTCTGTGTTTCAGTCACAGCAACCGCGATCTTGGCAGGCTGGAACGGGCTCTGGATTCCTCCATGAACGTCGTCCGCCGCGCTGTCGAACGAGGCAGCACCGAAGGGCTATTGGACGAACGCGTGCGGCAGCGGATGGATACGATTTTAGCTCCGGCGAACTGGCGCCGCGCGGAATAGAGAATACGCGAAGCGCTGCCATTTATTCAGATTGCCATGCAAATTTACGCCGGTTAGTCTCTGGTTGTGACCTTCATTCAGGACCTGCGCTATGCCGTTCGCACACTGCGTAAGGACGCCGCCTTCGCTTTCGTCGCCGTGTTGTCCCTGGCTTTGGGAACGGGCGCTAACTCCACGATGTTCAGCATCGTCAATGGAGTGTTACTGCGTCCGCTGGCGGTTTCCCGGCCGAGCGAAGTCCTGACCATCACGCCAAGGCAAATGGCCAGCACGTTCGACGGCCTTTCCTACCCGGACTACCTCGATTTTCGGGAGCGCACGGAGACGATGACGGACGTCGTCGCGTCCACATTGTTTCGCGTTGGCTTCAGCGCCACACCCGACGCCCTTCCGGAAGTGAAGTATGGACTGCTGGTCTCGGGAAACCTCTTTCAGGCGATGGGTGTCACGCCGATTTTTGGCCGTGCATTCCGGCCGGATGAAGATCAGGTGCCCGGCCGCGATGCGGTCGTGATGTTAGGACACGATTTTTGGCGAGATGAATTTGGCGCGGATCCGAATGTGATCGGCCGGACGGTCCGGCTTAACGGCCTCGACTTCACGGTTATCGGAGTGACGCCCGAAGCTTTCACAGGTATGGACGAATTCTTCAAGGCCGCCATGTTCATTCCGGCCACGATGATTCCGCGTCTCTCGAACGATCCCGTCAACAATCTGCTGGTCAGCCGGGAAGCGCAGAACTTTAACGTGAAGGCGAGACTGAAACCCGCATTCACGGCGGAGCAGGCGGAAGCAGAGTTGATCGGAATTGCCAAAGGACTCGAAGAAACCTATCCCGCGACGAACGCAGGTCGCAGCGTCAAACTCCGGACTGAAACGGAAATGCATGTTCTCCACATGCCGCGCGAATCGGGATTCATGTTGATGTCGATGATCATGGGCGGGCTGGTCTTGATGATCTCCTGTTTTAACGTCGCCAATCTCCTGCTGAGCCGCGCGCGAACGCGTGAAATCGCAGTACGGCTGGCGATGGGCGCAAGCCGTATGCGACTTGCGCAGCAGCTTCTGACCGAGAGTCTGCTGCTGGGGACAGCCGGCGTCATCGTCGGGGTGTGGTTCGCCTGGGGTGCGGCACATCTGTTCAACAACATCCGTGTTCCGTCGGATTTGCCATTCTTCATCGATGTTCGATCGGATTACCGCGTGTTGCTCTTTAGTCTCGGCGCCGGGTTCCTGAGCGTCATCTGCTTCGGACTTGCGCCGGCACTGAAGGGCTCGAAGGTGAATCTGGTTGCGGCGCTCAAGTCGATGAACGATTCGATTGCTCCCGGCAGGAGTCGTCATCGGGGACGCAACGTCCTTGTTGTCGCCCAGATCGCGCTTTCGGTTGTCATTCTTGTCATGGCCACGATGATCTACAACGGCTTCACGCAACAGCTCTCAGCCGGAACCGGTCAGCGCAAGGACCATATAATAATGATGAGCTTCGATCCCCGGATCATTCGTTACAGCGACGAACAAATCAAAGAGTTCTTTCGAAGGCTGGTGGACGAAGTGGGGTCAGCGTCGGGAGTGAAGTCGGTCTCGATGGGAGCAACAATGCCGTTTGCGATCAACCAGCGCGCTTTCGTCATAACCGTACCGCGCGACAGCGAGCAACGCTCACAAGGCAGCGGTGACGATCACATTCTCTTTAACATCGTCGATGAGCACTTCTTCGACACGACGGATGTGCCGATTGTTCGCGGACGGGGATTTCAAGATTCCGACAGCGCGGAAGCGCCACGTGTCGTCGTGGTTAATGAGCAGCTCGCGAAGAGATACTGGCCTGCGGGCGATGCCGTCGGTCAGCGACTTCAGATTCAAGGTACCGATGGTCAGCTTTGGTGGATGGAAGTGGTCGGCGTGGCGCAGACTCGCAAGTACCTTTGGCTCACCGAAGGTCCGACGGACTACCTCTACCTGCCGCGCGCTCAGAATTTCCGTCGGCAAGGCACGCTGTTTATCGAATCGTACGGTGATGCTGCCGGCCTGGCGGGACCATTGCGCGAATTGATCCGAGAACTGGATCCAAACATGCCTATCTACGATGTGCGCACGATGGAAGAGTACTTTTCTGCATGGGTGATCGCCACCGCCGACACAACTCTGTACATGATCGGAGCGATGGGAGTGACCGGTTTGATTCTGGCAATGATCGGTCTGTACGGTCTGGTTGCGTACTCGGTATCTCGCCGGACTCGCGAGTTCGGCATTCGTATGGCGATCGGAGCGGCGAAGACCAGCGTGATGCGCATGGTGCTCCGTCAGGGCGCGATTCTGTGTTTTGCGGGCATCATCGTCGGGATCGCACTGAGCGTGCCCGCTAGCCGATTCCTGCAATCGATCGTTTTCGGCGCCGCTTCGGATTGGATGCCCTACGTCGTCGTTCCGGTGCTGCTCATGATTCTGACGCTGCTCGCTTCATACGGTCCCGCCTGGCGCGCCTCGGCCATCGATCCGGTGAGAGCACTGAGAGATGAATGAATGCTTGACGCATCCCATCGGCTGAAAATTGAAAATTGATTATTGAATATTGTCTATTGGCAGATCGGAATTCGGGGTCAGGCACGTAAAGCTGATAAAGCAAGTGCCAGACCCCGAATTCATCTGCCAATAGACAATATTCAATAATCAATTTTCAATTTTCAGCCGATGGAAGCGGCCTCACCACACCTATTTACCGGAGTCGGTTATGAATGCGGCGAAGTCTGGTTTCGTTTCGATCAGGATTTCCAAAATCGCCTGACGATTGGAAGCGCTCAGATGCGCGAACTCCGGCCGCTGGTCTTCTCCGGTTAGGACCTCACGGAACCGCCGGTACGCATACTTCCTCGCAGCCTCCGGCAAGGCATTAAAGCTGTCCGAGTACACAAGGTAGCTCAGCGGGTATCGAAACAGCCGCCGTGTCAGGTCGAAGTCTCGTAACGACCGATTCTTGCGATCGCGCGGTCCGCGGTCTTCAAACTCGCTCGCGAATTCCGACGCGCCCTTCATCGGGCCTGTCAGCGGAGCCTCGTTGACGAAGAACATCGCGCGGACGAGCGGTTCGACGGCCCTTCCCACACTGTTCACGCTCTCGCTATCCCTCTCATCGACGCTGCCGTGATACCCCGCCTTTCGCGCCCGCTGGTTCGTCGCCAGGATCAGGTTATGCAGGTTGGTCTGGTGAGTGAGGACCATGAGCGCAACCACGTCACTGTATGGGCTCAGGTAGGAATCGACATTGAACCGGCTCTTAAGATCCGTCGAAGGGCTTTCGCTGGTGACGTTGAGCCGGGAAAGATACGTTTTGACGCTGCTGATCTCGTTCGTGAGCATTGGCGATTTCCAGTTGCCCAGACTTTGAGGCTCGCTGTGCGTGCCGCTCATATACCAGCCGCCCCAGCGCTCTTTCAATGGAGTTTGATCCGTCGCAATGTCTTGTCCGACAGATGCGATGGCGGATCCATGCCGGTCCGGATAAATCGAGCGGACGAGAAAACCCGGAACGCCGCCAGTGGAGGAGGAGTTGTGACATAGCAGGCAGGTCGTGCCCTGTCGGTCGAACTCCGGTTCCGCTCCCTGTTTTTGAGTCATGGTGTAGAAGACGCCTCCGGTTCCCGGATCGACCGACGCGAACTCCAGGATCGGGCCATCCAGCACAGCGCCAACATAAACGTCATCGTTGAAATAGAGCGCGCGGGGTGCCCAGGGACCAATGCGATCGAGCTGAAGGCTGGTTTTGGAAAAGACCAGAGTCTGGGATGAAACGGGTATGTCCAGGGCTTTGAGGACGGCCTCCAGATAACCGTTCTTCGCATTGAATTCCAACTTGATATCACCGCGATTCAGCTTCTCTTGAAGTCTGGCCACCGGGTCGGATGGAATCTGTTGCGCGAGGGCAGAGGCCGAAATCACGATTATTAAAACGAATATATGAACTCGCATATTCCTCCAAACGAGCTTCAACATGGCAATCGTGTTACCAGAACGGATCTCCTGAGCAGAAAAGGTCGAACGGAGCAGCTTGCGGTATAACGCCTGTCGGATTGTACAAAAAACTGCTTCGCGGCGTCCGGGGAAACGACAGTTTGTCGTGCTGAGCGATGATCCCGCGTTGGTTGGAATGTTTCTCTCTTAGCCAGGTGTTTCCAATATTCACAAGTCGGAACCCGGTCGCTACCGTCTGCCTGTGCCCCTCGCTACCGCTCGGGTACTGTTGCCTCTCGCGCCCCACAACAGTACCCGAGCGGTAGCGAGGGGCACAGCCGCGGCTTCGCGTGGTACCATGCGGCAAGTCCAACGAATAGGAGCACATCCATGTTCGCGAAGCGTGTGGCACTCGTATCCATTCTGCTGATCTGCTGGACGGTTTCCATCCGCAGCCAGGCATCCCGCCCTTATTATTCGGATCCCGCAATCTCGCCCGATCGCAGCGAGATTGCTTTCGTTTCCGGTGGTGATATCTGGGCTGTTCCCGCGTCCGGCGGTGAAGCGCGGCTATTGATCTCGCATCCGGCAACAGAGTCGCGCCCGCTGTTCTCGCCGGACGGACGGAAGCTCGCATTCGTGTCGAACCGCACAGGCAGCGGCGATCTCTTCATCCTCACCTTCGCTTCGGGTGACCTCCAACGCCTCACGTTCGACGACGGCAACGAAGTGCTTGATGGCTGGTCGCGGGACGGCCGTTGGGTCTACTTCTCGAGCACGAGCCGCGACATCTCCGGAATGAACGATGTCCTCCGCGTCAGCTCCGATGGCGGAACTCCGATGGAGGTCGCCAGCGACCGATACACGAATGAATACTTCTCCGCCCTGTCGCCGGATGGCGCCACTCTCGCAATAACCGCACGCGCAACGGCGTCTGGCCAATGGTGGAGAAACGGCCGCAGCCATTTGGACGAAGCGGAAGTGTGGCTCGTGCGCGATGGCACCCCGCCCAAATACGAACCCGTCACGACCGGCGGCGCCAAAGAGATGTGGCCGATGTGGAGTGGCGACGGCCGCACGCTGTTCTACGTTTCCGACCGCAGCGGTGCGCAGAACATCTGGTCGAAGCCGGCGCCGGCTGGGAACGCTGCTGCAAAACAGCTCACACAATTCCGTGAAGGTCGGGTGCTGTGGCCGACGATTTCTCCAGATGGTCGATTGATTGTATTCGAGCATGATTTTGAAATCTGGAAACTCGACACTTCAAACAATCAGTCAAGCCGCGTGGAAATTGCGCGCCGCGGCGCCCCGGCCGGGGCGAGCATGGAGCACCTGACACTAACGGATGGTATTTCGGAACTCGCGCTTTCGCCGGATGCCCGCAAGATCGCTTTCATCGTTCGTGGAGAAGTTTTTGCGGCATCGGCCAGAGACGGCGGCGATGCGGCTCGAATCAGCCGCACGCCCGAGGATGAGCAACAGGTCGCCTGGTCACCCGACAGTCGTAAGCTGGTTTACGTTTCGGATCGCGACAAGATCGGTCAGCTTTACCTCTACGACTTTTCGACTGAGACGGAAACGCGACTGACTTCCGGCAGCGAAATCAGCCATTCCCACCGATTCTCACCGGATGGGAAGCAGCTCGCCTTCGTGCGGGGTTCCGGCGAGATTCATGTCGTCGATCTCAATACGAAGCAGGAGCGGCTGCTTGCGCGCGGGGCTTTCGACCGGCCGCCCTTTGCGGCAACGCCGCCGTTCGCGTGGTCGCCCGACAATAAGTGGCTTGCGTATCTCTCTGCTCACGACAAGGCGTTCACCAACGTTTACGTGGTTGCTGCCGATGGATCGAACAATCGTCCAATCAGCTTCATGGCGAATGCGTTCTCGAACTCGGTGTCGTGGAGTTCGGATGGGAAGTTCATCATCTTTGATACGGGTCAGCGAACCGAAGCCCGGCAGATCGCGCGCATTGACCTGATCCCGCGTACACCAAAGTTCCGCGAAGATCAGTTCCGCGACCTCTTCCGCGAGGACCCGGCTCGGCCGGCGCCGCCGGCAAATCCGCCGCGAGAGCAACCGGCACCGGCCGCTCCCGCTGCGGATGAGATAAAGCCGTCGAATTCAGGAACTCAGATCGTCTTCGACGATATCCGAAAGCGGATCTCACTGCTGCCGACCGGCGTCGATCCCGGGTCGCAAGTCATCAGTCCCGACGGCAAATCTCTGCTGTTGAATGCGAGAGCGGCGGGTCAACAGAATCTCTACATCTATTCCATCGATGAATTGGCCAGAGGACCGTCCGTCTCACGGCAACTGACCTCGACGGCCGGTGGCAAGAGCAGCGCGCAGTTCAGCCCCGACGGGAAAGAAGTGTATTTTCTCGAGCAGGGCCGCATCAGCGTCATCAACGTCGACACCCGGGCAACGCGTAGCGTCGGCGTGACCGCCGAAATGGACGTGGACTTTGCGACCGAGAAGATGCAGGTTTTTCAACAGGCCTGGTCGTATCTTCGCGACAACTTCTTCGATCCGCAATTCAATGGTATCAGTTGGCAAAACGTCCGTCAGCGTTATGAGCCTCTGATCGCCGGCGCCGCAACTCGGGAAGAAATGCGTCGATTGCTTTCGCTCATGGTGGGAGAACTCAATGCTTCTCATCTGGGTGTGAATTCGCCTGCGGCTGGAGGACAGGTGGTCGGGAAACTCGGACTCCGCTTTGATCGAAAGGAATACGAGCAAAGCGGTAAGCTTCGAATAACCGAGCTCATCACGCTGGGACCGGCGGCCGTCGCCGAGCTGAAGGTCGGCGAATACATTCTTCAGGTCGATGGCGTCGATATCAGCGCCCGCACGAATCTGGACCAATTGCTGAGTCACAAACTGAACAAACGAGTTGACCTTACCGTTGCGACCGACGCCGCCGGCACGAATCGTCGCAAGGTCGCATTGCGGCCCGTGAATCAGACCACGGAGAAGAATCTTCTTTACCGGAAGTGGGTTGAGGCGAATCGCGAATACGTTGCCAAGGCAAGTAACGGGCGACTGGGTTACGTGCACATGTTCGATATGTCCGAGGGATCGCTCAATCAGCTTTATCTCGACCTTGACACGGAAAACCAGTCGCGCGACGCCGTCGTGATCGACGTGCGTAACAACAATGGCGGCTTCGTGAACATGTACGCGCTGGATGTTTTCGCCCGTCAGAATTACCTGACCATGACACAGCGCGGGTTTCCGCCGGCTTCCGGGCGCAGCCTTTTGGGCCAACGCGCCTTAGGTAAGCCGACCATACTGGTAACCAACCAGCACTCGCTTTCCGATGCAGAAGACTTCACGGAAGGTTACCGATCATTGAAGCTTGGAAAAGTGATCGGCGAACCCACGTCCGGCTGGATCATCTACACGTCGAACATGCCGCTGATCGATGGCACGATCCTGCGCATCCCTTCCACCAAGGTTCAGGGCATGGATGGCAAGGTCATGGAGATGGCTCCACGGCCCGTGGATATTCCAGTTAAGCGTCAGGTGGGGGAGTCGTACTCTGGACGCGATGCCCAGTTGGATACAGCCGTCGACGAACTGCTAAGGCAGGTTGGTCGAAAGCCGTAGTGTGTCCCTCGGCTGAGAATTGAAAATTGATTATTGAATATTGTCTATTGGCAGATCGAATTCGGGGTCAGGCACGTAAGGCGGATAAAGCAAGTGCCAGACCCCGAATTCGATCTGCCAATAGACAATATTCATTAATAAATTCTCAATTCTCAGCCGAGGGGAACGGGCCTACTGCGGCGACAGCATGTAGTAAACAGCGTAGGTGCCGAGCCAGTGTGACCCGTAGTATCCCGCGTCGTGCATGCCTTGCATTCCCTTGACGCCGTGGACCGCGGCGAGACGCCGCAAAACGTCCGCTCGGAGATCGCCATTCGGAAGCAGGTTCGCCAATCTGTTCATTACCATTCCACGTTGAAACGTCAGGCCGATCAGGTGTGACTTTCCCGCCAGTTGTTCGGGTCTGCTGACTCCCGCAGTTTCCACGGGTTCGGTAAGCGGCTTGAAGTCGGCCGACTGCATCGGCGGGAGAAACGTGTCGAGCCACGCCAGAAACGGCTGACGATCGAGGATGCGTCCCATCAACGCGGCTTCCGTCAGGCAGGGCGACAGGAAGTCGGAACCTGCCGGCTCGGCTTTTGTCGCGCAGTTCTTATCCGCTTCAAAGAATCGTTTCGCGTTCTGATGGATTGCCACACGCAGCGGTTCATCCTTCGCCTGCTCCACATAGTCGAGCATCAGATACATCGCAAAGGCGCTGTTGGCGTGAGCTCCGCCACGACTGGGTTGCGGAAGATCCGTGAAAAACTGCGCCATCTCCTTCGACGTCCACTCCGCCAACTGCGAGAGGTTCGCGCCCCACTTCTGCCCGTCAGGATCCTTCCACTCCGAGAGTTCCGCGGTGAGTTTGAGAATCCACGCATAGCCGTAGGGCCGTTCGAATTGGCCGGCTCCTTTCAGGTGCGCGAGTTCACCGGCGATGTTGGATTTATCGAGATGTTTCCCCAACTTCTGCCGGACGAGGGGGGCGACAGGAAGATTGGGGTGGCTTTTCAGCAGTCGAACGAGTGTCCAGATCGAATTCACGGATGAATGCCAATCGAAGCATCCGTAAAATGCGAGGTTCTTCTGATAGTCGTCGGGCGGACGATAGCTGGCTTCCCAAACGTATCCTCGCGTCTGCGGCGCGGCGTGCGGCCGATCGATACAGGCCAGCGGCATCGATGCGAGTTTCATGGCCAGAGCCTGGTCGAGAACCGGCGCATTCGATTTCGGAAGACCCGAGAGAAACGTTTCGAGATCGGCAACAGTCCCGTTGGTTTGTTGCGCTGATGCCGAGATTGAAAACAGCAGCACACACATGAAAGTCACTAGTCCGCGTTGAATCATTGTGAAGTTCCCAACGTCATTAGATGTGAGACTGCAAAGGCACCGAGCCATGGCGCTTCGAACGCTGCAGGATCGGCGAGGCCTTTTTGTCCTATTTCGGTATGAATGGCCGCGAGTCGTCTGTAGACGATCACCCGCTCGTCAGTTTGGGGCAATGCTGCGGCCAGACGCGTGAACGCCTGTGCACGAGTGAATGCCAGTCCTGCCCATGTGGCGCGGGGACTCGGGGCATTGCTGCCGACTTGCGGATCAGGCGGTGCGCCTCGGCCGCGGCCGCCTCGGCCAGTTGCGACAGCGTCGAGCGAGACCGTTCGCAACGGTTTAAATTTGTCGGAATGTGCCGGAGGCAGGAATTTGTCGAACCAGGCGACGAACGCTGTTTGATCGAGAACGCGACTCATGACGGCCGCTTCGGCAAGGCATGGTGAAACCATATCCGGCGAAGCGGCTTCCGTATTGGTAGTGCAGTCCGTGTCCGAAAGAAAGATTCGTTTCGCCGTTTCACGTGCGGCTCGACCGATCGTCATGTCACGTGTCACATCGACGTAATCAAGCAGGAGTCCGAGCATGAAGGCGGAGTTCGCCTGCCCGGCTGTACGATTTGGGCGCTCGACGTCGATCAAATAGGCAACGAGCGAGTCCGCGAAATATCGTGCCATCGGCTGAACGTTCTCGGCATACCGCGCACCATCCGGATCCGTCCAGGTCACCAGTTCTGCATACAGTTTCAGGAACCAAACATAGCCATACGGTCGCTGAAAGTTGCCCGCCGTTTTGAAATACGCCAGCTCTCCTTCGAGGTTTTGGCGGCCGAGATGGTCGTTCAACTTTTCGCGTATTAAACCGCTCACGGCAAGATCGGGATAACGCTTCAGGAGCGTGACCATGGTCCAGACGGCGTTGACTGCGGTTGGCCAATCGTTGCAGCCATAGAACGCGCGGGTCTTATCGTGGCCATCGACGATTTTGTATGTGGGCTGCCAGAAGTATGGTCGAGTTGACGGCTTCGGCTGGAGATCGTCCACACAGGCGAGTGGCAATGCCGTAAACAAAAGCGCTGAGTCCGGATCCAGCGGCTTGACCGTCGGGAGGGGAAGAGACTTCACGAATGAGTCCAGGTCCTTAAACTCCGGAGCAGCCGGAGGCTTGTCCTGGGCTACGGCCGTCAGGGCAAAGATGAGGAGGAATAAGCAGCGTGTTATGGCTTTCATCGATTGAACGGCATCATAGCGCATGCTTGGACGGACCGGAAGGGCCGTGGAAGGATGGGGAAATCGGAAACTGGACGAATCCTGCACCTAAAATCCGAGACCCCGAAATCTCCTGAGGAACTGCGTTGCGGTCAGCGCAGTCTGACCGTCGACGACGCTCGTAGTCCGCGGGCTTCAGCCCGCGGAACCCGCAGGCTGAAGCCTGCGGGCTACAAGATCGTTCCGCTACTGAAACTGGCCGCCCGGCGGCTAAGCTGCTCAAATCGGACGGGCCCACCCGGCTGCTCCCGGCATAGGCCGGAACTTGTGACACCATGGAGTCAGACGTGCCTGAGATTGGCATGGGAATCGATCGAGCAAAGTCACTGGATCTGCAGCAGAGACTAATCAAGTTCGGGGCCAGGACAAGTCGAGTGGCGCAGTCGCTGCTGAATACTCGGGATGGCCGGTACATTTCGGAGCAGTTATTGCGTTCTGGACTTGCGCCGGGAGCAAACTACGCCGAAGCCAGAGCTGCGGAGAGTCGCGCCGACTTCATTCACAAGTTAAGGATCGTCTTAAAAGAACTAAATGAGACTGAGTCTTGGCTTCGACAGATCGTAGTGAATGATCTCGTTCGTAGCGACAAAATGGCGGCAATAATCGCGGAAAATCAGGAATTACGTTGGATGATCGCCGCGTCGATAAAGACCGCCCGAAAAGCCCGTCCGATTTGAGATTTCGGGATCTCGGATTTTAGGTGCAGGATTCGTGCACTTTCCAATTTCCCGGTCCCCGTGTCACTGCTGACAGGTGTCGGCGACCTTCCGCACACCCATAACCGTGATGCGCATCGCATTCGGTTGTCGAATCAGGATCCCTTTAACCAGCAGCTTTGCACCGTTGAGGCTTTCCGGCTTCATCGAACTGCCAAGCATCCCCAGGTTGACGAGGGCGAACGATTCGGTTCCCGGAGGCGCCGTTTCCGCAGACTTGAACTCTTCATAGTCAGTGGTTCGTGGCGTCTTCGTCCGGACCGGTTCGCTGGCGTGGGTTACGGTCCAGTCCTGGCCGGAGCCAGTGAGGCAGCCGGAAACCCGGACCAAAGCGCCGTTCGGGACGGGACGCGGCCCGTCCTTGTATTGGATCTGGATGGCGTCAAGGCCTTCCTCGGTCAGTGGATTCGGGCCGGCAGGGAATTCGTTCTTCGACAGGATGAAGGCAACGATGTCGAGATAGTCGGGTATGCTGATCAGCGGCCGGCCTTGATTGGGCCGAGCGGGCGGCATGCCATTACTGATGAATTCAAACAGACTGCCCATGCTGTCCTCGCGCCATTTCTCCATAAAGGCGCGGCCCACCAGGGCGTTTCCTTCGGTTCCTTCGAGTGAAGCGCCATGGCATCGCGCACACCTTACTTTGTATGCCTGTTCGCCGCGTTGCGCTTGTTCGGCAGCATAGATCCCGCTCCAAACAGTTTTTCCGGACGGTTGTGCCTGGCGCCCGTTTAAGACCTGCGTAAGCGCGAGAATGAGTAATGGTAAAAGGACGTATGTTGACTTCATCTTGACCGCGATCCATTCTTGCGAATCATCGTGGTCTCGAACCAATCTTCGACTTCGTGAAAGGACTTCGCGCGCGTGGCGAAGCGCATCATGTAGTGAGTCTCATCCGGCATGACGAAAGCTTTATGGGGAGTCCCTTTCGCACGTAGTGCGTTGATCAATCCAATAGTCTGCGAGAACTCGACGTTGCGGTCGTCGTCGCCGTGGATGAAGAGTGTGGGTGACGTCCACTTATCGATGTTGAACGCCGGCGAGGACTGGTAGGCGAGGTTGTCGGGATCGAGCGATGTGCTCCGCAGTTGCACACCCGCAAAGATTGCGCCGGCTTTGAAAACGTCGGAATTCCGTGACAAGGCGACGCCTGTGATCCAACCGCCATACGAAAGCCCCCAAACGCCGAGCCGCTCGGCATCGACGTCCGAGCGATTCTTCAAATACAGTCCGGTGGCAAGCGCATCGCGATACTCGGATACGCCGTTGGCGCCATATTCTCCCGGTTCGTTGTACGCAGCGTTGTACAAAGCGCCGTCGCCGCGATAGTTCGACGCAGCGACGATATAACCCTTGTTCACGAAGTACTGGATCAATCCGTAATTGCTCTGATAGTACCCGTTGCTTTGATCCGGATAACCCAGCACGAGGCGGCCGCCGTTTCCGTGCAAGTAAACAAGAGCGGGCCGTTTCTCACCGGGCCGGAGATCCGCAGGCAGGAAGACAATCGAGCGCGACTTCACGCCGTCCGCAGCGGTGATTTCCACGGACTCCGGAACAACATGCTTGGCGGCAGGGAATTCCGTCGGAAGGGGTGGCCCGATCACGCGACCCTGGCCTCCAGTTGCCGAGAAGACGGCTACGGATACCGGCTGGCGGGGACCGGACTGCAACGCCGCCACAAAGCGGCCGGTTCCCGGAATGGCGAGCACGGTCTCGATGAGCGGACCTTTTGTCAGTTGCTCGGCGGCTCCGCCTTCGACGGGGACGCGCCAAAGATGACGACGGTCCTGGTCGCCGAGATTGGACGTGTAGTAAAGGTATCGATCCAGCGCCAGAGCGATGCGCTCGACGGCGCCTTCTCCGGGAGTCAACAGGACAGGTTCCGGTTTAGGGAGCGTTAACGAGACCGAGTACATGCGCGGCCACGTGCCCTGCTCCGCTCGGAACACGACATGATCGCCGATCCAATCGAACGTGTTCACCTGTGTGAACACGTTGTCGCGCGGTGTGTTGTGCCAGATCTCCTTGCCTTCGCCGCTCGCAATGTCCGCTATCCAGAGGCCAAGCGTGTAACCGCCTTCAAACCGTGCATCGAGGAAGCCTGCCGGAACTTTATCGCGGGTGATGGTACGCAGCGGCGCCGTCGCGAAATGCCCGAAGGGAAGTCCGGGCCGTCGAAGGAACGCGATACGCTTTCCGTCCGTAGACCATACCGGGCTGCTGTCACGATCTATATTGGGAGAGATGTATGAAATGCGACGGCTGTCCAGATCGTAAACGCCGATGAACGAGTGCGTCGTCGCCTGTCCCTGAGAAGGGAAGTATTGGCGCTGATCGAAGCGGGCACTCACGAACGCGACCTTCTTGCTGTCCGGCGACCAGACCGGATTGCTGTTTGCGCCCAGCGTGACGAAAAACGGCGGTGCGTTGTCCACGACAGCGGGATCGGAGTTTCCCGGATCAACGGCGGCGCGGTAGATTTGCCCATCCTTTATAGAGAGAACCCACTTTCCATCCGGTGAGAGCACCACGCCGGCGCCGCCACGTCCGCCGCCGCTGCTGAGTCCGACCACACGCCATGCCGGACGCGAGCCGCTCGTGCTTGCGGCCCAGACCTCACGCCGGCCGCCTTCCGGTGCGCTCCCCTGATTGCCGAACTGACCTTTGAAATTGGCGCCATGTCCCCGGACAAACATCGCGACGGACCCGTCGTCTGAAAGTTGAACCGACTGGAGATCCACCGCGTCATCCTCGATCGTCGATGTGATGCGCACCCGCTTGAAGTCCGGACCTGCGGCTGTATAAACGTTGCGCATTCCCCGCTCATCTTCCATCCAGGCGATGCGATCCGCCTTCTTCGCGCCCACGAGTCCGTAGGGGAACGCAGGACTCATCACTTGCTCGATGGTGAAGCCCGCATCGCGCGTTTGAGCAATTCCAGCTACGGCGATTGTCAGGCACAGGAAAATCAGGGGGAGTCTTTTCGACATGGTTTCATCTCCGTCAAGTCCAGGTTGACCGCTTTGATCAGTCCAAACTAATATACAGCCGGAAAAAACGATAAAAACCAAAATATAGAATCGGATTGGAGTCTGCTTTTTAAAGGGGGAAGGTATGGTTAGGAGGATGCTATTAGTGTGCCTGATCCTTGCAACTTTAGGAGTTGCAGGACTGGCACAAGTCATGACGGGCCGGATTCAGGGCACTGTCAAAGACGCGCAGGGCGGCGTTGTTCCCGGCGTCGGAATCGAAGTTGTCAATAAACAGACGGGACAGCGTCTGCAAGCCACGACAGACGAATTGGGTTTCTGGGCGTTGCCGTCGATGCCGACAGCAACGTACACGGTGACAGTCAGTCTTCCTGGTTTCAAATCCGTCACAATCGAAAACGTAAAAGTCGACGCAGGCGTGCCCGCAACCGTCAACGCCACTCTTGAGGTTGGCGCCATTAGCGATGTCGTCGAGGTGACAAGCGGTGCCGAAGTCCTCCAGACGGAGACGGCGACGATCACATCGACACTGGTCGGGAAGCAGCTTCATGAGCTGCCATTTACCAGCCGCAACCTTACAGAGTTGCTTGTCACACAACCCGGAAGCGCAACTCCCGGCGTTCCGCGAAGTACGTCCGTTTACGGCCTGCCGCAGAGCGCGATGAATGTAACCCTGGACGGCATCAACATTCAGGACAACGCCAACAAAAGCGGCGATGGTTTTTTCAACGCCATCTTCCCCCGGGCGGATGCAATTGAAGAAATGACCATCACCAGCGCCGCCGCTGGAGCTGACAGCAACTCCGAAGGAGCGATGCAGATCAAGATGGTGACTCGAAGGGGCTCGAACGACTGGCGTGGCAGTCTTTTCGAACAGCATCGTAATGAGGTGCTGAATGCCAACTCCTATTTCAACAAGTTGAACAGCCAGCCCCGCGATCACATGGTGTTCAATCAGTTTGGCGGCAATGTCGGCGGCCCGATCCTTCGCAACAAACTGTTCTTTTTTGCCAGCGCCGAGATTTTTCAGCTTCCGCAGACTTATAACCAGCCAACGATCACGGTGCTGACGCCGGAAGCCTTAGGCGGCGTGTTTCGCTATCGGGATTCGTCGGGAGCTGTGCGCAGCGTGAATCTGTTGCAGCTCGCGGGCGCGTCCGGATTCCCGAGCACGGTGGATCCTCTGCTTGCTCAGTCCTTCTCCAAGATTGCCCAGTTGACGAGCGGTGCCCCCGGTCTAAAGAGTCGTGTAGCCACAAACACGGACTACAATCGCAACAACCTCGACTTCCAGAGCAAGGGAGGAAACTACCGCCGTTTTTACACCACGCGGTTCGACTACAGCGTGACAAGTAAACACAACGTTGAGTTCATCTATAACTACCAGACAAATCTTCGTCGTCCGGACGGTATCAACATCGGAGGTTCGAGCCCGATTTACCCCGGTACCGGCAACGTTCTGAATGGAACTGAACTTGGAAACCAGGGCGGAATCTCATTTTCAGCAGTGACTGCATTACGCTCTACGCTCAGCAATCGGCTCGTCAGCGAATTACGCTTCGGGCTCACCGGCGGAAACGTCATTTTCAACAACGGCATCAATCCCGAAGAGTTCAACCAATGGCGCGGATATGCTCCGGTGTTTGGTTTTACCAACAACCCATATCGCAGCACGGGCCAAACGCGGCGCAACACGCCGCTGAAACAAGGAAACACGAACTTCACGTATTCCATGCCGTCGCACATGATCAATTTCGGCAGCAGCTTCACGCAGGTCAATTCGTGGACGACGTCGGTGAATGGCACACAGATTGTGCCGACGGTTTCGTTCGGCGTTGCGACCGGCGACCCGATCATCACGGGGAATTCGAACATCTTCACCGCAGCCAACTTCCCAGGCGCTACAACCGCGGACATGCAGACAAACGCGCCGGCACTTTACGCGCTGCTGACCGGCCGAGTCTCGTCGATTGCCCGCAGTGTGGTGCTGGATGAAGATTCCAAAGTGTACGGACCATTTCAACCGATCGTCCGCAACCAACAGCGAGAGTTTGGCCTATACGTTCAGGATTCATGGCGCGCGCGAACGGGTCTGACGATCAATTACGGCGTCCGCTGGAATCGGCAGAATCCTCCCGTTAACCTGAACGGCGTTTATACGCGTCCGGGTTATGAAGGAGTCTGGGGAGTGTCCGGAGTCGGCAATCTGTTCAAGCCGGGAACGCTGACGGGGTCTGTGCCGGTCTACAAGGCGACCACGCCCGGCGAGCCGGGATTCAAGACACGCAACAGTCAGTTCTCGCCATCGTTTGGGCTCGCATGGCAGGTCCCGACCCTCTCCGGTCCGCTCTCCCACGTCATTGGAAAAGACGCCGTGGTTCGAGCGGGTTATGCGATCAACACACTGCGGGAAGACGCCGGCACGTTTTCGGTTTGGGGAACCAATCAGGGACGAACATTCACGTTGACCGTCGATCCGACGAACTTCCCCGCGAACTTCGGCGCTCCCGGGTCCGTCCTGTTCCGCAATCCATCACTACCTGCGCGGACGGCGCCCACAACACCCACGTTCCCGCTGGCCGTCGCAGCCGGTAATAACGTTGCGGACTTTGATCCAAACTTGAAGACCGGCTATGTCCAGAGCTGGGATCTGGGTCTTCAACGTGAACTGACTCGGGACACAGTTCTCGAGGTTCGGTACATCGGAACGCATGGAACGCGCCTGTGGCGTTCGATCAACCTGAACGAAATCAATATCGTTGAGAACGGCTTCGGGAATGAAGTCCGCGTCGCTCAACAGAATCTCGCCATCGCGCGAGGTTGCCCGACTCCGGACCCGGTTTGTATGTCAGCAAACCGGAGCAGGTCGAATCAGTATGCGGGTCTCGCCGGACAAGCTCCGTTGTCGATGATCACGACGGCACTGGCCTCGAATACCGACGCAACAAGCGCTTCACAGATCGAAAACGGTCAAGCCGGAGCGCTCGCTAATGCTATCGCGACCAATGTAACGCGTATGGCAAGACTCACAGGAGCCGGGTTCCCAGTGAATCTGTTCCAGGTCAATCCGACTATGAGTAACGGTGACGCAACGATTCTTACGAATGGCGGTGACACCAACTATCACGGACTCCAAACCGAAGTTCGGCGCCGGTTGTCGCAGGGGCTCTTACTCCAGGGCAGCTACGTGTGGAGTCATTCGATTTCCAACCAGCAGTCCCAGGGGAGAGGCGGAAACTTCACGACGCTTCGCGACCCCGGTTACGACAAGGGTCCGTCGCCATTCGACATTCGTCATGGAATCAAGATGAACTGGCTGTTTGAGCTTCCCATTGGAAACGGTCGCCGATTCCTCAGCGGAATCGACAATCCAATCGTGAATAAGATTCTCGGCGGCTGGCAGCTTGCATCCGTCACTCGCGTTCAGTCCGGGTCGCCGATTCGGTTGACCAGCGGCCGGAGCACTTTTAACACGAACGATTCGGGTGTCATCCTGAACAACATCACTGAGAAACAATTGCGGGAGATGGTGGAGATCCGAAAGGTTACTTTGCCCGCAACCGCAAACAGCGCTCCGATCGGCGCCGTGTACTATTTTCCGCAGGCGCTGGTGGACAACACTAACGCCGCCTTCGAGGTCAACGGGAAAACTCTTGCGAACCTCGATCGAAACGCACCTTACATCGGACCGCCGACCAGTCCGGGCCAACTTGGAAGTCGAGTTTATATCTACGGTCCATGGCAGCAGAAATGGGATTTCAGCTTGTTGAAGAAGACCTACATTGGTGAACGAGCAAACTTTGAGTTCCGTATGCAGACGCTCAATGCTTTCAATCGCACCAACTTCCTGCTCTTCGCTCCAGGCAACGGAATCAGCACGACTCTCGCTGCCAGCAACGCCACCTTCGGGCAAACCACAGGCGCTTACCGCGATCTTTCAAACACGAACGATCCGGGAGGCCGCATCCTCGAATTCAGCTTGAGGTTTAACTACTAACTCCACGGGAAACCGCGCCGGTCCGTCCGGCGCGGTGACCTCCCTGCGGCTCTGTGGAAAACCCCCCGCTCGCCTCGTTCTCGGGACATTTGACACGTGTCAAATGTCAAATGTCCCCGAGCCGTCGGTCCTGGACTAGAAAAGCCGTATAGTTGCTGAAATGATACGCAGCTTGCTCGTTTGCCTGATTTCATGCGCCGTTTTGGCTCAAACCGAGCCCGATCTGTCGACCGTCGTTCGTCGCGCTACGGACTACGTAGCCCGATATGAGGCCGCGTTCGGAAACGTGATAGCCACGGAAGAGTATTTTCAAACCGCTCGCTGGAGCACAGGTAGTGTTGAGGTTCGCAGGAGCTCTTCCGATTTTCTGATCGTGCGGGCCGGCAATCGATGGGTTGGTTTGCGAGATGTAAATACGGTCGATGGTTTGGCGATAGAAAAGGACAAAACCAGTTTCGAAACGTTGCTGTCGAATGCGGCGGGAGGAAGCACAGGACTGTTCGACAGAATGAGAGCCGAGAGTTCGAAATACAACCTCGGAGAAGTGAGGAGGGATGTCAATCTCCCAACCTTTGCGTTGCAGGTCCTGCGCAAAGAGGAGGTGAAGCGCTTCTCATTTCAGAAAGAAGGTATTGAGAGGATCGGTGATATTCAGGCCTGGCGCGTTCGATTCAGGGAAGCGAAAGGTAAGACTTTGATTCGGAGTTCGAGCGGTGAGGAATTGCGCTCGAGCGGAACGCTGTGGATTGAGCCCGGTAGCGGCCGCGTTCTGCAAACCGATTTCCTGATTGAAAACCGCTTCGTGAAACCAGCGATCAAATCGAAGATGACGGTCACGTTCGTGCCCGACACGAATGTCGGTCTGTTTGTGCCGAATGTCATGGTCGAACGCTATGAGACCTCGAATCAAGTCATCGATTGCCGGGCCGAATACTCCGACTTCCGGGCATTTCACGTCGACGTCAAGTTCGATTTCGGTCCGACTTTTACTCCAAAACCTCCACCCCGATTCTAGGTAGATGGGAGAGGGACATTTAACACGTGACACGTGACGCGTGACGTTTGACATCCGGGAAAGCGGGCCCCTCGGATGTCAAATGTCACGCGTCACGTGTCACGTGTTAAATGTCCCCGTCCCCCTGGCTTACGAGGCGAGCTGGGGATCGGAGTAGCCAGTGCATTTTGAGATTTTGGTTTTCGGGTTCTGAGGTTTCCGTTCGTCCAACTTCCGATTCCCGCCCCCGTCAGTCAGGTATGGCGGGCGGCCTGCAACGGCGAGTTGGTCGTGGACAAGGTTTGCGTATAATGTTCACTCGATTTCTGAACATTGAAGGAGTCCTCGGAATGATGAAGACATTCACCATACTGACGCTAGCCGTTTTGATCCTGGCCGCAGGAACCGTCGCAATGTATGGACAGGCGCCCACCATTGAAAAGCTGGCATCGGGTACCTACATCGTTTACGCACGCGCGCCTCAGACCTGGCGATTTAGAGTCGATCCCAAGACCATGGGGAACGTGGTGATTTCGGGAAACTTCGCCGTGACGGAAGGAGTGCCGAAGAACCTGGATGTCCTCGTCTTCAATGAAGAGAACTACTCGAAGTGGAAGAACGAAGATGATTTCGAAGCGAAGGCTTCAGCCAAGCCGCTCGCATCCGTGATTCGCTTAGGTGAAGGTAACATCAACGCAAAACTCACGGACGCGGGATACTACTTTCTCGTTATCAGCAACCGGCATCAGTACGAAGGCAGAAAAACCGTCAACGCGGATATCAAGGTCCAGTACGACAAACGTTGAAGCCGGGCCCCTCAGAGACTAAGGCAGATTGAGCTCGATCAATCGCAAGGCTTTTGGATCAGCTGGAAGTTCGGCCGCTCCTACCGGATATCCGTTTGCGCGAAGCAGGTAGGCAACCGCGTCGGCCGCTGATGCCGGTTTGACCTGGTATCCCGGTTCTGCATTTGCCGGCATCATCGTGATTTTCTCCGCCAGTTCGTCCAGTTTTCTGCCGCCCCAGAGCGTCAGGAATTCCTGTCCCACCAGCGGGGGTTCCTCTTCAGGACCGCCTTCGAGTTCTCCTCCGTGGCAGTTCCTGCAACCAAAGTCTTCAACTACCTGTGCTCCACGGTCCGATTGTGCGGTTGTGTAGACGCCTTCGGTGGCCTTCCGCTCCTGTGCTGCGTAGCTCAAAGTTGCGGCGAGTGCGAGGATAGCTAATATTCCGATAATGGCTTTCATGGTCCTAAAGATAGCCATGGAATACGTAGAATTCAAGAGGGAAGCAGTGAAACAAAAACGCCGTGAATCCTTTCGAATTCACGGCGTTTTAGGAACGTCGGTGTTAGCGCCAGGCTAGCACTGCGTACACTTGTGACTGTTATTGGAGCCGAGAGCCTGCAGCAAGGAAACAACGATGGGCAGCGGCGAAATGCGCGATGTCGGGCTATTCGCCAAATCCGCTACCGTTTGTCCGCGAACACTGACAGCGGTAACATCCGCACCCTTGGAAACAAGGTACAGAATCATGTCCGTGTCGCCGCGAGCCGCAGCATGGTGCAACGCGGTCATTCCCGTGTTGTCCCGTGCGTTCACGTCTTGCTTCAGTTCTTCCACGGCGTACTTCATCGCAGCCAACCATGCGTCGGGCGCATGCCTGTGGGCATTACCGGCAAAACCTTCGCCGTAGCCTTCACCCGCGACGTAATGGATCGCCAGGACTGGACCCGTCGGAACGGTGTTGGTCACCGGAGCGAGCGGGAGTCCATCGGTTCCGCGTGGGACATTTGCGTCTGGGGCCGGTGTGCCGCCAGGCGCGGCCGCCGCTGCGGGAGCGCCGCCACCGCGACCGCCAAAGCCGGCTGCTGCCGCTGCGACGACGACGCCTTCGTGTATCTTGGCGCCGCGTTTAGCCAACAGTTTCATTGCCGGGACGTCCAGACTGTACGCCGCACGCATGAACGGCGTGTTGTTCGTCATTTCTTCCAAACCACATCGGCCGTTTCCGCAACCCGTAAATTCCATAAAGAATGGGTGGCCGGAAAGTTTTGTATTCGGATCGGCGCCCGCATCCAGTAAAGCTTCCATCACGTCGAGGTGGCTCGACTTTTGGTAGCCGCCTTCCTGAGGCTGCGGGAAACGAGTACGTGGCTGCCATTGAGCATTTACAGTCAGCCACAGAGGCGCCGCGTTAACGTAGGTCAGCGGCTTGTTGACATCAGCACCGCGTTTGATCAGCTCGAGCGCAACGTCGAATTGAGAGTTGAGCACGGCGATCGTCAGCGGAGTCGAGCTGTCAAAGCTGGCCTTATTGACATCCGAGCCGCCATCCAAAAGGCTGCGGACCGCCGCGATATTACCTTGACGAGAAGCATGGTGCAGAGGAGTCATGCCGCCCATTCCTGGAGCTCCACGACCCTGGGGCGTCTCATCATTAGGATCCCGTTGTTGCTGTCCACCGCGTTGCGGCGCAGCGGGAGCTGCGGCCGCTGCCTGAGCAGGAGCATTCGGATCCGGAGCGCCACCGCGTCCGCCGCGTCCACCGCCGCGTCCGCCCGGGGCTGCAGCCGGTGCATCCGGCGTTGCCGCCGGGGGTGCTGCTGCCGCTGCCGGAGGTGCTGCTGCTGGAGGTGCGCCACCACCACCGCCGCCGCGACCGCCGGCGGCGAAGGTCATACCCTTTGAAGCGATGTTCGGATCAGCGCCGCGAGCCAGCAATGCGCTGATAACATCGGCACGGTTGTTAGCGGCTGCAAAGATCAGTGGCGTCTGTTCCCACTTCGCTTCGAGAGCGTTGGGATTGGCACCCTTTTCAAGCAGGGCGTTAACCGTTTCGATGTTTCCCGAGGTTGCGGCGAGATGGATCGGTGTGACGCCGCTATCGGTGGTCTTCGCGTTTACGTCCGCTCCGGCCGCGATCAGCAGTTTGACAATTGCAGGACTGCCCGATTCGCTCGAGAGGTGGAGCGGTGTGTATTCGTTGAGACGAGTCTTCGCCTGCGGATTGGCGCCTGCGTACAACAGCATTTCTGCCATTTGAGCGTCGCCAATTCCGGCAGCGAAGTGCAGCGCGGTCATACCGTCGCCGAGCGGCACGTTCACGTCGTTACCCTTTTGTAAAAGGGCGCGAAGCGCATCACGATCACCGCGCTTCGCTGCCTCTGCAACCAGCGGCTCCGCCGGCATGGAAAGCATAACCACGCTGGCGGACATAACCGTAAGGAGGCTCAATATCAGTAGGGTCTTCTTCTTCATCTAAATCCTCCTGTTCCGTTATCGAACTGAAGTCGGCGTAGAAAACGAGAACTCCCCGGTGCTGTCGCCGAAGCTCTTCACGTCGTGGCCGAGGTGGTTCAGGACGCTTAACATCACATTGGCCATTGGTGTTCCATCGTCTGCCTTGAAATGAGTGTTTCCGGGCAGCAGACCGTTTCCTTTGCCAAGGAAGAACAGCGGGGCATGTCTGTGAGCGTGAATGTTACTGTCGGACATCGGAGAACCCCACAGAACGATCGTCTGATCCATCAATGATCGGCCACCGTCCATCGTCGCCTTCAGCCTCTCGGCTAAATAGGCAAGCTGTCCAACGCGGTACGTATTGATCTTGTTGTAGTTCATCACAGCGGTTTCATTGCCGTAGTGAGAAGAGGGGTGGAAGGCCTGGTTCGGCACTTCGCTCTCCGGGAAGCGGCGCGAATCGGCATCGCGGCCGGTCTTGAAGGAGATGACGCGAGTCATGTCGTTCTGCATCGCCAGAACCTGAATGTCAAACATCAGTCTCATGTGCTCTGAGAACGAATCCGGAACTCCAGCGGGCGCATTGGGCATTTCTCTACCTTCGCCGCTCGAATTACGCGTTTCAACGGATTTGATTCGGCGATCCAATTCATCGACTGCCTGCAGATATTGAGCCAGCCTGTTGCGGTCGGAAGCAGGAAGCTTCTTATTCAAATCAGCCACCTGATTACGAACCACATCGAGAACACTCTTTCGAGTTTGCTTGCGTTCGTCGCGATCCTGTTGCGTGCTGCCGACACCAAAGAGAAGGTCGAAAGCCTGACGAGGATCGCGGATCATCGGCAATGGCTGGTTGGGTGTCGCCCAGCTGATGGCATCGGTGTATGCACAATGATAGTTGTAGGTGCATGTGCCAGCCTGGTCGAGGCTCTCGATGCACAGTTGCAGGGAAGGAAGCGGATTGTCCTTGCCGAACCGTGTTGCATGGAGTTGGTCAAAAGATGTTCCTGCCCACAGGTCCGAGCCCTGAGTCTGTTTCGGATGCGACTGCGTGAGGAAAACCGCGGCGGAACGGAAATGGTCCGCGCCGATTTCAGGAGCGGAAAACGCTTCCGCCATGCGAACGTCGGTGTTGCTGACGATCGTGAGGTCGTCCTGATAGGGTTTCAAGCCGCGCAACGCGTTGTCAGAATTCAATTCAAAGTCCCTGCCGATCTTTTGCGGAGCATACAGGTACTTCTCCATTCCGATCTTGTTGCATCCGGCCAAGCCGTGTACTTCTTCAATGCAAACCAAACGGGTGGTGTTGACGGCTGCGGCGGCTTCGGCTTTGCCCGCGGGCAGCATCGATTCCAGATATGGCAAAGCTACCATCGCTCCCATACCCTGCAGGAATGTACGGCGAGGTAAGTGTTTTCCAGTGATGTACGACATAGTTTCTAATTCTCCTCGACAGTTAACAGGTTAATTTTGGCTCTTGCTGTTAGTAGCGTCAGTAGCTGTTTCTACACGTTTCATTTGAAATGCATCGCTCTTTACGACTCCCGTGATGAAGGTCACCATGGGGTACTTTTCGGCTTCGCCGGCTTTCACGATTGCTCGAATCGTCGGTTGGTCGAAATATTCCACCGGGCGCCCGAGCGCGTACGCCAGGAGGTTTTCTGCAAACGTTCTAGCTAACGGAATCGGCCGTTTCAACAAAGCATTCGCAAGTTCGTTGACGTTCGATATCCGTGTGCCGTCATAGAAGGTTCCGTTGGTATCCAGGGCGGTGCCTCCTTCACGGGTTCGCCAACGACCCGTCGGATCAAAGTTATCCATCGCCAGCCCGATCGGATCGATGAGATTGTGGCAGCGGGCGCAGCTTGCATTAGCGCGATGGATTTCCATGCGTTGACGCGTGGTGAGGGTTTGGCCTTCCTTTCCACCCGAAACGTCATCCAGCGGTGGAATGTTTGCCGGAGGCTGGGGAGGCGGTGTTCCCATCAAACTGGACATCACCCATTTGCCGCGCTCCACTGGAGAGGTTCGGCCGGCAAGCGAGGTCAGAACCTGGATGCTGCCGTGCCCAAAGATACCGCGGCGAGAAGCATCGGGATACTCGACCTTGCGGAACTCGCTACCTGCCACGTTCGGAATACCGTAATGCCGGGCCAGCCGGTCATTAATGAACGTGTAGTTAGCGTTGAACACTTCCAACAGGCTCCGGTTCTGGCGAACCAGGTTGTTGAAGAACATCACGGTCTCTGTTTTCATCGAGTCGGCCGTGAGCCGGTCAAAATTGGGGAAGAAATTCGGATCCGGGTTCACCTTGTACATTGTCGAAAGGTGAAGCCATTGAGCGGCAAACCGTGTGCCCAGGGCATCCGCTCGAGGATCCGCAAGCATGCGCTTGACCTGTCTTTCCAACTCACCGGGAGCGGAGAGTTTCTTTTGCGCTGCCAACGTCTGGAGTTGATCATCCGGAGATGATCCCCACAGGAAGAACGACAACCGGGTGGCTATTTCCAGATCCGAGAGGCGATAGTTCTTCTGACCCGGGAGCAGCGCAGTGGGCACCGCCTCGGTCTTGAAAACGAAATTCGCGCTCGCAAGAATTCCACTGAGAGACTGCCGTACACCGATTTCGAATCCACCTCGCTCTGAACCGGCGTCATAAAGATTCAGGAACTGGTCGGTATCCGCTGAGCTCATCGGGCGTCGAAATGCTTCCGCACCCAATTTGGCAATGATGGTACGAGCGCAGCCTCGCTCTTCAGCCCTGGTTGTCGGGCGGCAAGAGAAAACCTTGCTCCGCGAAGCGCTGCCGTCGGTCATGCCCGTAACCTTGGTAGGTCCTTTAACAAACAGTTCGCGAATGTGAGGCAGGGTTGTGATCGGATTACCACCGGATCCGCCACCCGCAAGGGACCAATCGTGTGGACGAATGACATCCTCCAACGGACCGTCCTGCTGTTTCACAAACGCGGCCGCTATGCGGTGCTGGCCTGCGGTGACTCGGATTGATGGTGTTCCCAGTGGTCGATAACTGCGTCCGTCAGCCGCTGCACCCTGCTGAATGGCCTGTTGGTCGTAGTTCAGCAAGAACACTTGAACGCCATCGATTGAGAAGTCGATCTTCTCGTTTCTGTTGTTGCCTCCGCCAGAGGCGAAGGTTAACGACAGCGTATACTCGCCATCAGCCGGAAACACATGGTCGATCGCAATTCCGCCTCGAGTTCCATAGGGCGTGCCGGGTACGCGGTCGCCTGGATTTTGCGACAGGTACTCGGAGTTGGCGTATCTCACAGCAATGTCCGGCGCGTTGAGATCGCCGATCGCCATTCGACTGATATCCTCAGCCGCATTGAGGTAGGCCTCAAGCACGGTGGGATTCAGGAACTGAGCATCTGCGATGTTGTCGAAGTTGCCACTCATCGTATCGAGCGGCAGCCACTTGGCAGGATCAATATCCAAGCCCAGAAGATCTTTCACGGCCGCCTTATATTCGGCTCGATTCAGGCGCTGAAATGCACGCCCGCCCGGATTCGGATCGAGTTTTGCGGCGACATCCATCTTGTTTTCGAGTCTTTCGACTAGTGCCTGGAGCATGTCAGCCGGCGGTTGCGGAGAGTTTGCCGGAGGCATCATTCCCGCTCTTAGCTTGCGAATCATTTTTTCCGAGACTTCGCCGTGCTTCGCTGCGGAGGCAATGTCAAAGGTTTGCAGTGAAAGATTACCGAACTGTTCTTTCATGCGATCGCTATGGCAGGTAGCGCAATTGGTTTGAATGACTTTCGTCAGTTGTGCATCGGTGACTACCGCACGGGCCGGAGCCGGCGCAGTATTCGCTCGTGCTGGGGCGGTGGTGGGGGCCTGAGCCTTAGTCGCGCCTTGAGGAGCTTGCGACGGCGCAACCATCGTGTAGCTCGTGATTGCAGCAACGCCCGTAAACGTGACCACCAGTGTTAAGAACGCGGTCAACCTGGCTCTCATCAATTCTCCTTAATACATACACTACAAGCAGTTTAACTTGACCGACTGCATCATATTTTCCATAGGACTTACTATCAAGAGAAAACGAACGATCCCAAAATGGGATGTTTCAGCCTTGCGCTTTTTTCCATTGCGAACTTGACGCTCGTATGTTTCGGGGGTTGGCAAGAAAAGTTTCCCCGCCAGCCATTTTACTCTAAATCGTTGAATTTTCAGCCTTCTGAGTTGAGAGATATTATCGCCTCATCGACGTCAAACAAAAAACGCCGCGGGGCTATAAGCCACGCGGCGCTGTCTGTTACTTTTTCTTAAATCGCTAATTGATCGAGAGACTTATCTTCATCGCGTTGAAAACTTCGCTTTCTGCCTGATTCCTCGGCTGTGCGGACAGCTTCAGGGGCCCCGAACCACCAGCCTTGATATAAGTGTCAAGTTCGCTAAGGGTACTCTTTACAAACGCTGAATCGGCCGTCAGTACACCCGATTGACTGAGCGCTGAAATGCCCTGCCTGAAGTCACCCGCGATAGCGCTGGCCGATGCACCTTTGTCGAATTTCGGCGCCAGCACCAGGACCGTCTTGCTGTTGTACTCGAAGCGTAGAAGCTTATCGACATCGTCTTTTATCGGCTGCCAGGCGGTTGTCGCACCCGCGGGCTGTCCACCTCCACCACCACCCCCGCCACCACCGCCGGCAGCGGCACCCGGGGCTGCCGGTGGGGTTGCGTTACGCACGACCTGTTGTGGAATATTGCCCGACGCCTGGACCGTTGCGTCGAGGGATTCGGTCTGCCGGAAGAACCCAACGGTGAATCCGGGCTTGAGATCGCTCTCGAGCTCAAATCCAGCCTTGACGCTGCCGGGCAGAATCTGCCCGTCAGGTTTTGCGAAGGAAAACACTGCGGCACTTCCACTCTTGATCCAATCCGGATTGACAACCGGAAACTTTCTTCCCTTTTGAATGACTCCGAACCATCCGGCTGGCTGTTTGACGGTGCTGCTATCGACGGCGTCGGGCAGAACCACAGCCCATTGGTCAAGTGATTCTTTTGCACTTGGGCTGTTCAGAACAGTGTATGCGTACTTGTATTTCCCGCCAGTCGAGGCAGTTACGACAACGGCGACCCTTGGGTCGACGTCCCGCTGGAGTTTGTAGCGATTGACGCGCCGGTCCGAAGGACCATCCTTTTCAAAGGTGGGCGAGCCAAGATTTTCGGGATACGCCACAATGTACTCGTTTTTGGCCAGGTCCACGAACACGTAGTGATTCTTCAACTCCGGAGGAATCACACCATTCGCCGGCCACGCCGGTACGGGAAAGTCCAGACTAAGTTTGACAGTATCGCGTTGTTGCGCGGCTGCGGTGATTGCCGTTGCCGCGATCAAAATCAAGGCGAGTGTCCGCTTCGTTGCTGCCATCAGAAAAACCTCCATCGGATTAGCAAAGGAACCATCCTTATATTAAAACAACATCAGAATCGTAAAGGAAATCGCAACTCGGCGCACAGAATTAAGACCCCCCGCCGCTCCACCTGATACCCGGTCGCTACCGCTCCCGGGACATTTGACACGTGACACGTGACGCGTGACGTTTGACATCCGGGAACCACGCCCCTCGGATGTCAAACGTCACGCGTCACGTGTCACGTGTCAAATGTCCCGTCCCCGCGAAGCGCTCCTTATTCAAAAGACCCCACTACGCGGTTCTGACATGCCGTCACGTCAGAACCGGGAGCGGTAGCGACCGGGTAGGTCACGCATTCAGGTGCGTATTGAAGAACGCTATAGTCTTGGACCATGCATCCGCGGCGGCGCCGGGGTTGTGAATCGGACTGGTGTCGTTGTGAAATCCGTGACTTGTCCCCTGATAAATATGCAGTCCCATCGTCTTGCGACGCTGCACCATTCCGGTTACGACTTCAGGAATGCGCGCGTTCTGGTTGTAATCGGTCTCGGAAAAGATGGCGAGCAACCTGGCGTTCATGGTGTCAAACGACGGGAGAGGATTTGGCGGAGTGCCGTAATAAGGTACGGCAGCCACGATCTCCGGGGCGTTGAACGCCAGATTGAATACCAATCCACCGCCGAAACAAAAGCCTACGGTTCCGAGGCGATCCCCCCGCGCAAAGTCAGCGACTTTTAAAAACTCGATGGCCGAGCGAAGGTCCGACATTCGTTCCGCGACGGTTGTTCGATTCAACGCTTGAGTCGCCGCGGTCGGATCCGGATAGGACTCGGTACCTCCAACGCGAGAAAGCAGATCCACGCCCAGGGCGACAAATCCGGCTTTCGCCACCCGACGTGTCACATCCTTGATATGGTCGTTGAGTCCACGGTTTTCGTGGATGACAATGATCGCCGGAACCCGTCGGGTTTCGAATCGTGGATGTGCGAAGTAACCGCGCAAGGTCATACCGTCACCCAGGAAATCCACCCAGAACCACTCGACGCTCGCATCGTTTTCCGGAACGCTGGCGTTGGCTGGGGTTCCTGGCAATGGAGCGGTCTGAGCCATAACCTCAGGCCCGACTGCGGCAACTGCAGCCGCTACGGACCCGGTGTACACGGCCACGCGTTTTAACAATTCACGTCGATCGAAGGCACCATCAATATAGAGATGAACCAGATCTTCGATTTGTTCACGCTCGTTTTCGGCTGGACGTTCTCGATACACGTTTCCCTCCAATTCTTTGAAACGGCCGTTATCCTGGGGTGACGTCGAGTTTATTGCAATGCGCCGAAGATCTTCCAAGTAATTCGATATCGACGCAGGTGCTGCGCTTTGCCCAACAAATCGGAAATGTCGGGTCTGACACCAATTAATTCGGGGTCAGGCACGTAAAACTGATAAAACAAGTGCCAGACCCCGAATTAATGGCTGTCTGACCCTGAATTTTTCCCACATTTCCGATTTGTCGGACAAAGCGCAGGTGCTGCGCATCGAATGCACAAGTAAAACTTTCTTTGCGCGCTCGGAGAATTCTTTTCACGGGCCTCTGCATTGAAATCTCCGGCCGCGCATTCTTTGATTTCAAAAAGAATTCTTTTCGCACCCTCAAACATTCTTTGCGCAGCCTGAGAATCCTTATCCGCGTGCGCGGAACTCTTTGCAGCGGCCGAGAATTGAATTCTCAAGGCCTGCATCGCTTGCGCCCCCGGATGAAGACAGCAAGCGTGACGTTCCAGGCAGGATCTCAGGGGACAATGTTCTTCATTTGGAATGGCGTGCTCTTGACGATGCCCAAAATGATGGCCGACCAACGGTAGTCCGCTGCTGCGGCTTCGCGCAAAATTGCTCGAACAGCCGGCATTTCGTGGGCGTAGACGGCGGCTTCCGGACGTCGCCGTCCCTGAGGACGCAACGCAAAGCCGAGAAGCTGCTCCGTGATATTTGCCAGAAAGGCGTCGCTATATTGCATCAGTGCGGATCGAAGTTGCGACGGTCCACTGAATTCGACTCCGTCGTATAAGGTGGCGGTGCCGTTGATTGGATCTCCCGAGTCCTCGTCCCTCCAGCGTCCGCGCGCATCAAAGTTTTCGAGCGCAAATCCCAGAGGGTCGAAGATTCGATGGCATGAACGGCAAGACGGAGCGTTGGTGTGCGCTTCGATCGCCTTTCGGATCGATCCTTCAGGTTTGAACAGGTCCAGGTTTGGGGGAGGCGGCGGAACAGGTATTCCAAGGAAAGTGGCGAACAGCCACTTTCCTCGCAGTGTCGGTGAAGTTCGGTTTACAACAGAGGTCATTGCAAGAATGCTTGCCTGGCCGAGAAGACCCGCCCTTTCATTTCCGTCCAGATTCACACGCCGGTACTGCGGGCCAGAGATGTTGAGGATGCGGTAGTAACGCGCCATGCGTTCGTTCAGAAATGTGTAATTCGCGGTCCACAATTCCAATGCAGGTCGATCCTGCCGGATTTGATAGTCGATAAACAACTGCGTCTCGCGCTTCATGGCTTGCCGCAGTTCGTCGTTCCATTCCGGGAACAACTCTTTGCCTCGATCGAATGCTCGTTGCGCGTTCTGACGGAACTCTTCGCTCCATTCGGGTCTGATGGTGGCGGGGTTTCCGAGCATGTCGAGATCGTCCAGCCGTAACCAATCGGTGAAGAACTTATTGAGTCTTTCCGACCTGGTATCACTGAGCATGCGTCGCACTTGCTGCTGCAGTATGGTTGGATTCTTGAGCGTGCCGTTACGGGCGACGGCGAGAAGCGTTGCGTCCGGTTCGGCGTTCCAAAGAAAGGCTGCCATCCGTGAGGCCAGTTCCAGGTCCGTGATCCGTTCCGGGCTGGCTATTTGCATCACTTGCGCGTGCCCTCGATCCAGAGCCGCTTCGATTGCCAGGACGGCCGCGTCGATTGCAGCCTTCTGCGGGCGTGCCCAACCCGGCGATGGCATGGTCCCTGCCCGAAGTCGCCGCGCAATCTTCTCCCACGCGTCCGCATTCTGCGTGAGGTCGGTCATGCTCAAGTTGCCCAATGCGATTCCAAAGTTACGTGACGGCGTATGACAGTTCAGGCAATAGGTGTTGAATATCGGACCGACAATCGAAGAAACATTGCCGGCCACCGCGTTTGGAGGTAAGCGACGCAGTTCGGCCAATCGCTGGCGAGCAGTCGTGACTTCCTCTCCCTGTTCCGGATAAGTTCGCACTACTTCCTGATAGAGCTGAGTTGCCTTCAGGTTTCCGAGCTTTTCGTAACATGAGGCGGCACGGATCAACGCTCTTGCGGCAAGTGCCCGGTCGCCGCCGGCTTCCTTTGCCACGCGTTCGTAAAGTTGAATGGCTTCATTCAAATTGCCGGCGGCCTGTTCTTGAACCAGCGCTCTCTGAAAGAGCTCGAGGGGACTTTGGGCCGCTGCGGATGGGATGGAGAGCAGGCAAAGAATGAGAGTGAAGCTCAATAAATGTTTCATCGTTTTAACTCCTCTATCGTTCTGGAGTTTAGACAACGATGCAATTCGCAATCTTCACTGGTAGGTCATCCAGATGTACTGTTTTTGTCATTGTAGTCCGCGGGCTGATACGCCCGCGGACTACGGACGGGTATGATCTAGAACGTGGCGCGCGCCATCCACTGAATCTGACGGGCAAAACCGGTCTGCGACGTGATCCAGCCAAAGGTACTGCCGCTCAGGTTGGTGTTGGGTCCGGAGAACCTCGGTGTATTGGTCGCGTTATTGGCTTCCAGCCGGAACGTAAGTCTTACACCTTCGGTAATGCTTGTCGTCTTGCTCAGCGACGCGTTAAAGATTCTCGCGCCGGGAGTTCGCACATCGCCGACGTTACGTGCCAGATTTCCAAAGGTGAGAGCGGGCGACTCCATGTAGGCACCACGATTGAGATAGGGACTGGACGACAGAGTACCGCCTAGCCGATCCTGAATGCGCCCCGAAGTCGCGGGGTCCACGCCCAGAACGCGAATCGGACGCTGTGAGCCCTCGAATGCGGTTGTCGTTTCAGTGGACTGCGAAATCGTGAGCGGGAAGCCGGTTTGGAACGTGGCAATGGTGCTCACTGTCCAACCGCCGAAAACTTTGTCCGTCCATCCACCGCCATTCATGAAGGGTCTGCCCGACCCGAACGGAAGTTGATAAACCGGCGTGATGTTTACACGATGTGGCGTATCGATGGTCGAATACGCGTATTCGTTCTTGAGATTGTAGGCGTCCTGAATTGAGTTCGATTCGCTGGCGAAAAAGTTGTCTTCGCCGAGGACGTTATCCAGGTTTTTGCTCCAGGTCCAATTCGCGCGTATCGTCAAACCATTCGCAGATCGTTTTTCTCCTTTGACCACGAGCGAGTTGTAACGCGCGAATCCCTCGTGCACCCGCTGCATGTTCACTGAAGTGAACTGTGGAAATGGCCGAAGCAGTTGACCGCGAGCGATCGTCTGGTTCGCGCCATGACTGCCGGCAACGCCAGGCAGACCGAAGAAAGGATTCGGAACCTGATCGCGCAGCGATGAGTTGAGCGGCACACTGCGCGGGATTTGGTTGATATTGACGGACTGACTTCCCGTGCCACCGATCGTCACGTTCGAGGTCCAGCTACCGACGTAACCAGCAGACAGGACGAGTCCTCCCGGCATCTCGCGCTGGATATCGATGGTGTACTGCTGAACACGACCGGCCTTCATATTCTGATCGACGAAATTCACCGCATCGCCGAGCAGTGAGCCGAGTCCCTGTGAATTCCCGGTCACCTGCCGCACACCGTTGGGGAACGGATTCGCGAGAACTCCTGGAGCTGGGTAAAGTGTGGTCCCCGCAGTAGATGTCACCGCGTTGTCCGTGATGGTGTATCCCTGTGTGGCCCAAACCGTACTGCTTGGACTGGTGTATTGCTCCGGAGCGTAGAAGATTCCATAGCCGCCGCGCACAACAAAACCGTTCGGCGCATTCCATGCAACACCGACACGAGGTCCAAACTTTGTTCTGGGTGGATTGCCCTGTTGCGTCGGAAAGCCGGCGGTTCCGGCGTACATCAGGCCACCGAGCACTTCACGGCCGAGAGCAGTTCTGACGGAATCGCTGATCGGGTTTTTGGCGGTTCGATCAAAGCCGACGGTGATGCGGTTTTCTTTTTCACGCATCCCGCCTTCATATTCGTAGCGCATGCCGATGTTGAACGTCAGCCGGTTGTTGAGGCGGAAATCATCCTGCAAGTAACCCGCGTAGTATCGGAAGTAGCCGTCCAGCGGACTTGCATTGGTCATACTGACGCTGGATGGGTGTCCCAACAGGAAGCTGGCCATCCCGTTTCCCCAACGGGTGTCTGAAATCGCAGGATCGTTTCTCGTGAATCCTTCGGTAAACGAGAAGGTGCCGCTGCCTTGTCCTTGTGGGTGGTAAAACGCCCCGACGTGACGGAAATCGAAGCCGTACTTCAGGCTGTGACGTCCGACAAATCGAGCAATTCCGAAGTTGGCATTCTGAGCGTAGTAATAAAGGGGATTATATGAACTGTCCCCGAAACCACGCATTCCGCTGACGCTGACCGATGGGAATTTCTTGAATGTCACCTGACTTAAGAAGTTGTTACTGAAGCCAAGCGATTTGACGTCGAAACCCTGGCTATAGGGCACGTTGTAGTCGTCGAACCGGCTGTATCCATACCGGAACGTCATGACTTCCGTATTCGTTCTCGCCCAGGTGCCGTTCAAGGCAAGAACCTTTGCAGTTCGTTTCAAAACGTGAGCGCTGCCGTCGGCGATCTTAAGGTCGCCTTCGTAATAGGTGGCAAAAGGCTCGTCGGTTGTCTGAAAAGCACCGAACCCGGCGATGGAAAACTTTGTTGTGAACTGATGATCCATCTTCAGAGTGTACTGTTTGCCGCTGTTCACCAGCGTCGAGGCTCGAGTGTAGTTCTGGCTTCCGTCGATGTTGCCGGTACCGGGATCAGGCTCCGGCCAGTACTTCATTAGCGCAAGAGCGATAGGATCCATTCGGTTTGCAGGAATTCTGTTTCCCGGGAATGGATCGCGAATGTATTGAGGATTGGTGAAAGACGGTGC
>Ga0137427_10000112_pt1 | contig 43581 bp, 56 predicted proteins | sample EasRivERMZT700_2_FD_102309 | JGI IMG/M metagenome (GOLD analysis project Ga0137427, IMG submission 102309) | Soil microbial communities from meander-bound floodplain in the East River, Colorado, USA - East River MetaG ERMZT700_2 | ecosystem: Environmental > Terrestrial > Soil > Floodplain ...
CCGCACGCGTCCGGGATCGGCGACACGATGGTGGACAACGTGGTCGGGACCGGCTTCCGGCCACAGTCCCGCGTCAACCACGAGGAGCTCGGGATCACCGAGAAGAAGGCGGAGGAGTGGCAGACCGCGTGCGAGCGCTGGTTCGAGCGGTGGGTCCCTCACGCTGACTCCACCGAACGCCAGAACTTCTATGGCCTGACGCGGCTCGCATACCGGTCGCGGATCGACAGCGGCGACGTGTTCGCGCACCACGTGATGATCGACGATCCCAGGCGTCCGCTGAGACACGCCATCGAGCTCATCGAGGCCGACCGCGTCGACACGCCCAGCGGCAAGGGCGCGGCGTCCACCGTGACCATCTCGCCGTATGCCCTCGAGGAGAGCGAGCTCCTGCGCATGGGCGTGCAGCTCGGCGATCGCGGCCAGCCGCTCGGCTACTGGGTGAGCAAGTTCCACCCGGGAATCATCGGCTTCGTGCCGGAGCGCAACTACGCGTTCGTGCCCCGCTACAACAAGGCCGGCCGCCAGAACATCATCCACCTGTTCCGGCAGAAGCGGGTGGGCCAGACGCGCGGCGAGCCGCTGCTCAGCTCGGCCCTCGAGTCGTTCGAGGACTTCGACCACTACATGGACAACGAGCTGATGGCAGCTCGGATCGCGTCCTGCTACGCGGGGTTCATCAAGAAGGCGTCACCGCTTCCCGCCGCCGAGGGTGCCTTGGACGGAGACGCCGGCACCGACCTCGAGGGCCGCCGGCAGAAGCTGGCACCCGGGATCCTGGAGTACCTCGAGCCGGGCGAGTCCATCGAGTTTGGGAACCCGATGCGCCCGGGCCAGTCGTTCGAGCCGTTCACCGCAGCGGTGCTGCGCACGTTCGCCGCGGCGACGGGGCTCAGCTACGAGCAGGTGAGCAAGGACTTCCGCCGCTCGACCTACAGCAGCTCGCGCCAGGCCCTGATCGAGGTCCGGCGCATGTTCCGCTGCGAGCAGGTCTACATGGTCTGCCACTTCTGCGACCCCCAGTGGCAGATGGTGATCGAGGAGGGCTGGCTGCGCGGCGAGCTGCCGGGTGTCCCGCTCTACGACAACTTCGAGGCCTGGACGCGCGCGCGCTGGAGCCGCCCGGGCATGGGATGGGTCGACCCGGTCAAGGAGGCCCAGGCGGCCAAGCTGCGGATGGACTCGGGCTTCAGCACGCTGCAGGACGAGTGCGGTGGGCAGGAACTCGACTGGGAGGACGTGCTGCACCAGCTCGCGCGCGAGCAGAAGCGCGTGAAGGAGCTGGGCGTCGTGCTGCAGCCGCCGGCCGGCGCCGCGGCGCCGGCACCAGGGTCGGCCGCGCCGCCTACCGATGGCGATGAGGAAGACGAGGACCAGCAGCCGGGCGAAGAGACCGAGCCTGCGGACCAGGTGGAGGAGGAGGCCGCGACGCGATGACCAACGCCCAGTGCAGCCCGCTGCTCGACTACCTCCTGGCCAAGGCCTGGGCGATGGACCAGGGCGTCTTGAAGCAGCTCGCCGCGATCGTCGTTCGCCACGTCCAAGGGGTCCGCCTCTCCGACGAGGAGGTCGCCGCGGTGGTCGCCGGGCGCGAGGACCGGGTCCCTGCGCCATCCTCCACGCTGGACGTGGTCGGTTCGGTCGCCGTGATCCCGATCGCGGGCGTCATCGCCAAGTACGCCCGCCAGGTGAACGGCGCCTCCCAGCCGCGCGGCACCTCGACCCAGGCGGTCGGCAAGACCCTGCGCGAGGCGCTCGCGCGCCCGGACGTGAAGTCCATCCTGCTCAACGTCGACAGCCCCGGCGGGACGGTCGACGGTGTGACCGAGCTCGCCGACCTGGTGCACGCGGCGCGCGAGCAGAAGCCGATCGTCACCTACGCCAACGGCCTGATGGCCAGCGCCGCCCTCTGGATTGGCAGCCAGGCCAACCGCGTCGTGGCCAGCCGCGACGCCGCGGTCGGGTCGATCGGGGTCTACGTGGCGATCCAGGACCTGAGCCGCCTCGCCAAGAACGAGGGCGTCGAGGTCCACCTGGTGTCGACCGGCCGCTTCAAGGGCATCGGTGTGCCGGGGACCCAGATCACCGACGACCAGCTCGGCTCGATCCAGCGCGAGATCGACGCGTACTACGACCTGTTCATCGAGGCCGTCGCGCGCGGCCGCGGGATGTCGACCGAGCGCGCCCGCGAGCTCGGGGACGGCGCCGTGCACATCGGCGCCCAGGCCGTGGCGCAGGGCCTTGCTGATGGCATCGGCGAGCTCGCCGCGCTGATCGCAGAACTCAACGGCGGCGCCGCTTCGGTGCCGTCGTCCGTGGCCGCAACCGCGGCCGTCACCGTGCCCCAGGCATCCGGAGCGCCAGAAGCTGGCGTCCGCGCCACGGCGGCACCACCTCACGAGGAACCCATGTCAGGGACTTCGAACCAGGGCCCCCAGGAGCCCATGACGGCCGAGCGCTTCAAGGCCGAGCATCCTGGCCTCTACGCGGCGGTCCGCGAAGCGGCTGTCAAGGAAGGCGCGGCCCAGGAGCGGGCACGCATGTCCGAGCTCTTCGACGCCTGCCCGGACGCTCACCGGGAGCTGCTCGGCAAGCTCGTCAAGGACGGCTTGTCCGTGGCCGATGGCCTGAAGGCCATCCTCGCCGACGACCGCCGCATGCGCGGCAACCGCCTCGCCGCCATCACCGGCGCCGCCAGCGATCCGGTTGGCGTGCCGGCCGAGCCGGCCAAGCCGGCGGCCCCCGGCGCGACCGTCCACGAGTTCGCCAGCGACCAGGAGCGCTGGAAGGCCGAGTTCGAGAAGCTCGGCGGCGAGCTCGACGGCAAGAAGGTCACGGCCGCGGAGCTCCGCGCGGAGTTCGGCGACCTGAAGTACTACCTCGCGCACCGCGCCGGCGAGGCCGCGGGCGCGTTCACGCGCGGCGCCAAGAAGGGAAAGAGGTGACCTATGACTGCTCTCTCCGCTGAGGGCCAACGGCGCCTCAACCACACCAAGCCGTTCGCCCTGCACGCCGTACTCACGGCGACGAAGGTCTGGGCCGGCTCCGCCGTCTGCAAGGAGACCGCCGCGACCGGAGTCCGCAAGGTCGCCTCCGGTCTCACCGCCCCGCTCTTCATGGGGTTCGCGGTCGAGACCGTGGACAACACCGGCGCCACCGGCGCGAAGGACGCCCTCCTGTCTGAGGAGGGCTACGTCGAAGTCACCACCATCACCGGTGCGGACAGCCTCGACGACGTCGGGACCCAGGTCTACCTGGGCGACGACGGCGACGGGTGGGACACCACCGCCGGCACCAGGGTCTCCGTCGGGAAGATCGCAAACTTCCGCGACGGCAAGTTCATCGTCTTCTACCAAGCCGCTCACCTGCGGTCGGTCTGAGGGAGGGTCACCTACCATGGCACTTGGCAACCTTGGCAGCCGGGCGATTCGCGCCCGGCTGTTCCACGACATCACGGCGCCGCGACCCGAGGACTGGGTCACCAAGCTGGCGGGTCCCGTCCTGGACAGCGATCAGGAATCGGAGACCTACGCCGGCCTGGGCAACATCCGAGGCGTCTCGGAGTGGAAGGGCAAGCGCATGCCGCACGACCTGCGGCCTGTCGAGTACGTCCTCCGCAACCAGAAGTTCTCGGCCGAGCTCACGGTCTACGGCGACGAGCGCCGGCGCAACAAGACGGGCCAGGTCGAGCGCCGCATCGGCCAGCTCACCGCACGCGTCAACCAGCACTGGCAGAAGCTGGTGGCGAACCTGCTCAACAACGGCGCGACCAACCTCGCGTACGACGGGGTCGCGTTCTACTCCAACGCGCACACGGAGAACGGCAGCGCCAACCAGACCAACATCGTGGCCCAGGGCGGCGGCGCCGACCCGACGGCCGGGGCGATGGAGGCCGGCATCCTCAACGCCGTCGAGGTCCTGCTCAACCTCAAGGACGACGTGGGCGAGCCGATCAACGAGGACGTCACCGAGTTCCTCGTGACCGTCCCGATCCCGCTCCTGTCGGCCGCGGCCGCGGCACTCGGTGCGGACGTGATCGTCGACACCGCCGGCGCCGGCGGTCGCACGAACGTGCTCAACGTCCTCGGCGGGCTCAACTTCACGTTGGCCTGGACCTCGCGGCTGACCAACGCCGCGCGCGCCTTCGTCTCGGTCGCGGACGGCCAGGCGCTCATCCGCCAGGACGAGTTCATCGAGATCACCAGCAAGGCGGAGAACTCCGACTACGAGCACGACAACGACGCCCACGAGCACGGCGTCCTCCTGTCGCGCGGCGCGGGCTACGGCTCGTGGCAGAAGTCGTCACAGGTCACGTTCTCGTGACCAGGAGCTGATCCCCGATGAAGATCGAGATCCTGTTCTCTCGGCGGCGCCGCGGGCCCGACGGCCTGTGGTGCCCGACCGAGGTGCCGCTCATGGTCGGCCACGTGCCGCCAGGCATCGACCCGGAGGAGGCGCTGGAGCTGCTCAAGCGACACGGCCTCATCGTCCGCAAGGTGCCCGATGGCGATGCCGATGCCGACACCGGCGACGCGGCCGACGAGGGCGATCCGCCTCCCCCGCCAGGTGCCCCTCCCGCCCCTCCCCGGAAGGAGAAGAAGCGCAAGCCGTGACGCTGGCGGACCTCATCCGCGAAGACGCTCTGCGGGTCTTCCTCAACGAGGACGACTTCGCAGAGCCGGTCACGTACTACCTGGAGGGCCACCTGTACAAACCGCGCCAGATCTCGGCGCTGGTCGATCGCGACCCGCCGGCGGTGGTCGGGCCTGACGATGGCGGCTCTCCCCGCAACGAGATCACCATCCGGGTCGGCAACGACCCGACCGGTGCGCGGGGGATCGCGGAGGTCCAGGTCCAGGTCGACCTGGTGGACTGCCCCGCGCAGAAGGGCGGCGAGCCGGTGCGCTGGCGCGTGCTCGAGCTGCTCAACCAGGATGCCGGCACGTGGACCCTCCGGTGCGCGCAGTGAGCAGCATCGCCCTCAAGATGGACACCGCCACGATCGAGCGGGGCTTCCGCGAGTGCCCCAAGATCATGGCGAAGTACGTCACGGAGGGCATCAAGCGCGTCCTGCTGGGCTTCCGGAAGGACTTCTTCGCCAAGACCCCGGTCAACCTGACGCGGCTCGGCAGGACGCGCTTCTGGCCGATCGACGTCAAGAACGTCACCAAGCTCGGGGACATCTCGGGCAGCCTGCGGACGGGCTCGCCAGTGGCGTTCGCGCACGAGACCGGCGCGACGATCAAGCCGACCGGCGGCCGCAAGAAGATCGCGGAGCCGATCATGGGGGCCCGCGGGAAGGGACTCCGGCGGAAGAAGGAGTTCAGCTCGCCCTTCAATGTCCGGCGGCAGCTCCTCACGAAGTACGTCACGATCCGCACGCGCCGGGGCAACCTGGTGCTCAAGCCGAAGGAGTTCTCCCGGGGCCGGAAGTGGGTGCTCGGCAAGGCGGCCTGGCTGCTGGTCGACGAGATCAAGCTGAAGCCGCGGCTGCAGTTCATCGAGCAGTGGGAGAAGGGGCTGCCGGAAGCCGAGCGCCGCTTCGGCGAGCGCATCGACGACGCGGTCAAGGAGGCCTTCGAGAAGAAGGGGATCAGCCTCCGTGCCGGCTAGCCCGAGCATCCTCGAGGGGATCCTGCAGAGCGTCGCGGCCGCGGTGCAGGGCATCAACCAGGACGACGGCTACGCCCACGACATGCCGGCCAAGAGGGTGTTCCGCCTGCGTCACCGCGGCGAGCCCAACGTCGGCGAGGGCGTGTCGGCGAACGTGGCCTGGCTCAACGAGACCAGCGAGGAGGAGTCCACCACGGCCCACGACGCACAGGCCCCGGGCGGCGAGGTGCGCTTCTTCGGCCAGGCACGGACCATCGCTCAGGTGGTGGTGGACGTGTTTGCCTTGCCGCGCGCGCAGGGCATCCCGGCCAAGAACCATGACGCCGACCTGGTGGCCTGGGTCGCCGACGTGGTCAGGGCCGTCATGCTGGACAAGCACCGCACCGTGCCAGGCGGGACGGCGCGGGCGCTCCAGACCGTGGCCGGCGATCGCTCGCCCTGGCGCACGCCGAAGTACTTCGGGGTCTCCGTGGCGTTCGCCGTCCACTACATCCACCGGGAGGAGGACCCGTCGCACCCATGAGCGACCTCATCGCTCCCTTCGCCCGGTACGTCGTCGCGCGCGAGCTGCCGCTCGCCGCGAGCGACTTCGAGCAGGGCTGCAGCATCGCCGAGGCGACCGACGACCGGGTGCCGCGCCGCTGGCAGCTGGACTTCACCGGCATGCCCGACACCGTCATCGACCTGCTCGAGCAGGCGTTCGACAACCCGGACCACCGGCACGGCGGAGGGGAGCTCAGTTTCCACGCCCCGGACGGGACCGTGGTGACCGCCCGCACCGGGAGCTCGCTGCGGTGCGTGCGGCACGGGGTGGTGAACAACGACGCGAGTGTCGAGGTGATCGAACTTCTCTCGAGGGACTGACCTATGCCGCACGCCTCACAGCAAATCCTGGTGATGCCGGAGACCATCGAGGGCACGACGCCGGCGTTCTCGGCCCCGGCCGCGGTCTACGCCTACGACGTCGACCACACCCACGATGCCGACCTGATCGAGCTCTCGCCGGTCGGCAACACCATGTCCAAGCCGATCGCCCTGCTCGGCGGCCGACGGACGCAGATCACCTACGGGGTGGACCTCAAGCCGGGCGGCAACGGCGGCACCAGCCACCCGGTGGCGCCGGAGTTCGATTCGTCGTACCGCGCCTGCGGCGTCCGGCGGTGGCAGCTCTACGAGGTGAACATCGGCGCCATCGCCAGCGGGCCGATCGTGGACTTCGCCGCTTACACGGCCGCCACCAGCGGATCGGTCGGCTTCATCATGGGCGACTACGCCACCAGCGTGCCGAAGGTCTGCTACTGGCCGACGAACGGGGTGCCGATCGCCAACGCTGAGGTGGTGACCGTCGGCGCCGCCAGCTTCACCTCGAGCTCGGTCTCGACGGCACATGGGTTCATCTACGCGCCCACGTCGCGCGTGTGGGCGTCGGCGAACCGCGGCGCGTGGACCGGCACGCCTTCGGTGGGCGAGATCGTCAAGGGCGCACCGAGCGGCGGCATCGGCCGGCTGCTCGACCGCGGGATCCCGCTCGGCGGCGCCAGCGCGATCATGGTCGAGCCGATCCCGGGCTTCCCGATGCTGGCCAACGCCGACGTCATCACCGCGCAGGCCTCGGGTGCCACGGCCACGCTGAGCAGCGGTGCGGCCGTGGTCGAGAACTACAGCGTCTCGCAACTGTTCAACATCGACGGGATGGGCTTCCTGTCGTACGGCTGCCGCGGCAACGCGAAGTTCGACTGGAAGACCGGCGGCGTGTGCCGGCTCGAGTTCGCCTTCCAGGGCTACGAACTCGCGGTGCTCGACACGCCGATGCTCAGCGGCACCTCCTACGACACGTCCATGCCGCCGCGGCTGGTCAGCGCGAGCGGATCCATCGACGCGGCGACGCTCGCGTGCGCCGGGCTGAGCATGGACCTGCAGAACGCGTTCTCGGCCATCCCGGACTGGAACACGCCGGAGGGCGCGCGGGTGACGCGCGTCGTGAACCGCAATCCGACCGGCCAGCTCGACTTCGATCTGGTGCCGGTGGCCGCCTACGACTTCTGGTCGAAGTGGCGGGCCGGCACGACGGCCAACCTCCGGCTCCGGTTGGGAACCGCGCAGAACCTGCCCTTCGGCAACATCGGCGGCGCGCTGTGGATCGACGCGCCGAGGGTCCAGTACCGCAAGCCCAAGGTGGGCAACCGCGACGGCAACGCCAACGTGGTGATCGACGTCGGCTACACCCGCAACACCGACGACGGGGACAACGAGCTCTTCATCCGCTGCCTCTGAAAGGAAGGACCGACCGCACCATGGCAATCGCAACCAGACCCGGCCAGACCTGGCCCTACATCCTGCGCCGGGAGCGCGTGCCGGACGGTGCGAAGCCCGAGGAGGCGCAGCGGATCAAGGCCGAGCAGACCGTGTGGAAGCTCGGCCACGTCAGCCTGACGGATCGCGCGGCGCTCGAGGACCAGGCCTACCTGCTCGACGCGCCCACGAAGCAGGTCACGTCGAGCGCTGGCAGCAACCGGCTGACCGTCCTCCGCCTCGGCCTGAAGGGCTTCGAGAACTTCCGGGTTCGCGAGGACGACGGCAAGCTGACGCAGGTCGAGTGGCAGACGCGGAGCGCCATCGAGCTCGGGCGGCGTCGGGATGTGCCCACGGACGAGATCCTCGATCTCATCGATCCCGAAGACCGGGACGAACTCGCGGAGGCGATCAAGGAGGGGCAGAGGCTGACGACGGAGGAAAAAAAAGGCTAGCGCTGGCCGCCGAGCTGGCCTGGAGCCGAGTGCCCCAGGACTGCCGGCGGTGCAGGGGCGACGACGACGAGACCAGGCAGAGGCGGAGCGAGTGGGGCTGCGACGGACCGGCGAGCAAGCCCTGGGGCAGCATCCGGTGCGTGGAGTGCGATGGCGACGACGAGAAGTGCGCAGCGTGCGGAGGCAGCGGAAAGACCCCGCTGGATCTCTGCCCGTACGCCGCCGTCCGGGCCACCGAGCGCCTCATGGTCGACGCCGCGGAGCTCGCCGGCGCCGGCGTCCTCGCGTGCGAGGGGGCATGGTTTGAGCAGCCGGCCACGTTTATCGACGCCCTCAAACTCCTGCTCCGCGCGCGCAAGCGCATCGACGACGAAGCTGCCCGCCGGCGGAAGGAGCTGACCGGTGGCTGAGAAGAAGACCCAGCTCAAGATCGAGGTCTCGGTCAAGGACCAGGCCACCAAGGCGTTCGAGACCATGGGCGCCGCGGTGAAGCGGTTTGGCGGTGGGGCCCTGGCCTCGATCGCCGGGTTCGCGGCGAAGTTCACCGGCCTGGGGGCCCTGCTGAGCGGTGCCGGCCTGGCGTCGTTCGTCAAGTCATCGATTGAACTCGCCCAGGCGGTCGAGGACCTGGCGGGCGCGTTTGGCACGACCATCGAATCCATGAGCGCCGTGGTGGCGGCGTCGAAGGCCTACGGCATAGAGACCGAGACCCTGACCACGCAGCTCAAGACCTACGCCCAGGTGGTGGAGGATGCGGCGACCGGCAACAAGAAGGCCCAGCAGACACTGCAGCGGCTCGGCGTGACGGCGGCCGACCTCGAGGGCGCTGGCGGGGACCTGGTCGCCCAGCTCGCGCAGGTCGCGGACGGCTTCGGCCGGCTCGATGGGTCGGCCGCTAAGGCCACGCTCGCGACGCAGATGTTCGGGCGGCAGGGCATCAAGATGCTCGAGCTGCTCGGTGATGGCAGCGAGAAGTTCAAGGGAATCATCGGCGATGCGGAGAGGTTCGGCGCGGTGCTCACCCGCGAGGGGGCAAAGAAGGCCGCCGAGGTCGAGGCCGAGATGGCCAAGCTCGACCTGCGCTTCCAGGGGATGGGCAACAAGCTGTCGCAGAACCTGGTGCCGGCCCTGAAGAAGGCCGCCCTTGGGCTGCTCGATTTCCTGACCGTCGAGAGCAAGGCCGCCGAGACCTTCGAGAGGATCGAGGGCGGGACGAGCATGGCTGAGATCCTGGCCAAGAGAGGCGCTGGCTCACCAATCCGCTCGTTCGCCGAGGTCTTTGAGGACCAGGAGCGGCGCGACAACGCGCTGATGGCGCGACTGGCGGCGGCGGGCGTCGGCTCCGAGAAGATCATCGATCAGTCCCTGCGCCTCGAGGAGCAGGTCTATGCACGCAGCGCCCAACTCCGCGAGCGGAAGCGGCGCGAGTCGTTCATCGACCGGGACCGTGAGATCCGCCAGGTCCAGGAGCTCGCTGCCCATAGCGTGATCAGCAAGGAACAGGAGTTTCGGGCGATCGAGTCCCTCAAGGAGGAGCACGTCCGCCGGATGCGGGAGCTCGACGGCAGCATCCTGGAAGGCCTCGAGGACGGGCTTGCCGAGGTCGCCGACAAGTGGACCGACTTCTACGCTCAGGGCAAGCAGGCCGCGGTCGACCTGGCGAACGGCCTGCAGGCCGCGTTCCTGGCTGCATCCGACGCGATCATCCAGGACATCAAGAACATCGAGGGCGCCTGGAAGGCGTTCCGGGACGTGTTCATCCGCGTGCTCGCGGACATGATCGCGAAGCTGCTCTCGGCGCAGGCCGTGGGCTTCGTGTTCAGTTTGTTCACGGGCGGCGGTGGCGGCGTGCCCGGAGCGACGACGCCAGGCCAGCCCGGCGGAGGACCGAAGATCCCCGCTCCACGGGGGGGCGGAGGGGGTGGAGGTGGCGGGAGCGGCCCCGAATCGCTCGGTCTCGGCGGTGGCGTCGGTAGCGGCGCCGGCACCACGAACAACAACGTCACCGTCGTCATCAACAAGGACGCCAAGTCGTTCTCGCAGGACATCGCCGCCCACAGGAAGCAGATCCAGGAGGCGGTGTTGGAGGGTGTCACGAAGGGCACGAACCGCAACCTCAGACTTGAGATCGGGAGGCAGCGGTGACCGTCGTCATGGGCGCGTTCGAGAGCCAGCGGCGCATGGCCGAGGTGGACCCCGTGTTCAAGGCGATCCGCTCGAACGTCACGGGGTTCTGGCAGAGCATCGTCACCATGCCCGGCTCACGCTTCGTGACGGGGCACACCTACGTCGCGGTGGTCTTCGGCATCCTCGGGAACATGGAGCCCGAGAACGTCAACCAGCCACCGCTCTCGGCGACGCTCTCGATCCGCCGAGGAGGGGGCACCAACTACGGGCTCTACAACCGGATCACGATGCGCGAGCCACGGCTGTGGCGCAGCCGCACGCCCCCGGGCGGCTGGAACGGCATGCCGTTCATCTTCGACTACACGTGGACGCAGATTGCCGGCGAGAGTCTCGAGGTCATCGGCCGCACCGAGATCCAAAACCTGGGCGACCCGGGCGCCCGGTGGGTAGTGGACGAGATCAACGTGCACGCCTGGGACGTGACCGCCATCGGCGGCGTCTCGGACATGCGGTACTTCCACCAGTCCGCATTCACTCCGCAGCCGCTGACCAGCACGCTCGCCTATCCGATCGACTTCACGCTCTCGAGCCAGCCGGCTGGCACCTGGCTGGTTTACTACGGGGCGCACCTGACACCCGGTGAGGCCTCCGCAGCCTCCGAGGTCCGTCTCGAGGACGCAACCTCGGGGACCACGCGGCTGCTCACGCACTACCTGCCGCGCCTGGGCCAGCTCGCTGACAACGAGCAGCCCATCGGCGGCTTCCGCGGGGTCGGCCTGGGGACGAGCTTTCGGCTCAAGCTCGGGGTCGTGAACCAGCACGCCGTGGCAAACGGCACGTTCCTGCGCGGGTTCGTGTTCGGCGTGCTGATGCCGCCCCTGACGCTGTTCGGCCAGACCACCGGCCAGGACCTGGCGCCGGCGCAGGCCGACTTCTTCGGCCAGTACGGCCAGTCCAACTTCACGAGCGTGCAGCACGTCCAGGCGGCAACGAGCTACTACGACACGGTGATCGCGGCGCATGCCTGCTCCTTCCTGGGGCCGGTGAACGGCCAGAATCCCAGTGTCGGTTTCACGGGCTTCCTGGACGTGGACGGCGGCCGCGCCCACCCGAACTACCCCGCCATCCTCGGGGTCTACACGCCCAACACCATCTCCTTCCTGCCGGTCATGCGGGGCATGGTGTACGCGCTGGGCGGCGGCACCCACCGGTTCCGCTACCAGGGCGAGACCAACCCGTACACCCTGAGCTCGTACGACCAGAAGACGAAGGCCTTCGACGTGTTCGTCTGTAACTGGTCCACGACCTATGACCCGATCCAGGCGATCGCGCAGCCTGCGCCGGGCCCGACGATCATCGTGGTGCCCGGGCGCGAGGTGACCCTCAACGTCTCGGCGCTGCCGCTCCTGCCGTTCGAGCCACATGAGCCGCTGCAGTTCGAGTTGCTCGGCGGAGAGACCCGAGGCACCAAGTTCCCGCGCCGGGGCTACGAGATCACGCACTCCCGGTTCCTGGTGCCGTACCGGCGCTTCCGCAAGACGTGGAGCCTGAAGGACGCCGACGCGACCACGCTCCTGGCGTTCCTCGGCGCCCTGCGCACCACCGAAGGCTGCTACCGCTGGAAGGCACCCGACCGGCCCGCGCAGAAGCCGTATCGCGTGCAGGGCTTCCGGGAGGCGTGGTCTGGGCAGGCAGGCATCAGGCGGGTCGAGGCCGAGGCCCTCGAGCTTGTGTGGTTCACGCCATGAAGAGCGCGGCCGCCACCACCATCCGGGAGGTCCTCCGCCAGCACAACGCCTACCCGTGGGCCTGGCTCTACGACCTGCAGCTCGAGTACTCGACCGCCAACGTGCTGCGGTTCCTGTGCACCAACGTCAACACGCCGGTGACCTGGAACGCGGAGACCTACGTGCCATTCCCGGTCTCGCAGGGCCTGCAGCAGGAGGACAGCGAGGGCAACCTGCCACAGTTCCAGGTCACGTTCAGCAACGTGCGCAAGGACCTGGCCCGCTACGTCTGGATGGCCAAGGGCTTCATTGGCCTGCAGCTCAAGTGCACCTCGATCAATCTGCGCGCCACGAGCCCCACCGACGGTCTGCGGTCGGATTACGAGATCACCGGCTGCCAGGTCACGGAAGAGGGCATCGGCCTGGCCTGCGAGGTCCCGAACTTCGTGTCGCTCCCCATGCCGGAGGCGGCCTATGCGGCGCTGCTCTGCGGCTGGGACTACATGAGCGAGGAGTGCGGCTACCGCGGCTCGCTGCCCACCTGTCGCTTCGACGTCGTCGACTGCGAGGCGCACGGCATTGACGAGGGCGCCACGGGGCGGCCGGTCATGCACCCGCGCCGCTTCGGCGCCTGGCTCAGCCTGCCGAGGCAGCTCGCATGATGCGCCGGCCTGGCATCGACCTGTCGGACGCGGCGGTCCTGAGGCGGCTCCAGGACCTGGTCGGGATCCCGTTCGTCGAGGGCGGGCGGACCCTCGATGGTGTCGACTGCCTGGGGCTCGCGCTCATGGGCCTCGACGTGGGCTTCGGCATTCTGTCTGAAGATCCGTGGCTTTCGATCGAGCAGCGGTGGAAGGCCGGCGAGCGCGAGCTCGAGCAGCTCTTCCCCGCCGGCTGGCGGCGCGTGGTCGACGGGCCGCCGCGGCCTGGTGACTTCCTGTCGATCCTCGAGGATGGCACGCCGTCACACATCGCGCTCATGGCGCCGATCGGCTTGACGCTCAGCGCGCAGCGCAAGACGCGGAGCCAGTACGTGCGGTTCGAGGTGTGGGAGCCGCGGCTCCACTCGGTCTGGAGGCCGCAGGTATGACGACCCTGGTCAACGCCAACGCCCCCGTCACGATCCATTTCCTGACCACGGTCCTCGGGCCCATGGACCGGATGCAGCGAGAGGTTGCGGCTGGCCTGACCGGGCGCGACATCCTGGCCATGTGGCCGGAGCGCTGGGGGCCAGGGCCCCTGCGGGTGATGGTGAACGGCTCGCCGCTCGAGGACTTCGACGCGCCGATCCTGCCTGGTGCGACCTGCATCGTGGCGCCGCGGCTCGGGGGAATCGAGCTCGGGACCATCCTGCTCACGGCCCTGATCACCTCGCTGGTGTCGACGGCGGTCGGGTTCGGCGTGCAGGCGATCCTCGGCAAGCCCAAGCCCCCGCGCCTCCGCTCGGACCAGGAGTCGCCGACCTACGACGGGCGCGGGATCCAGACGACCTACGGCCAGGGCGCCAGGATCCCGGTCCTGCTCGGGCGCCACCGCGTCGGCGGGCAGGTCGTTGCGTCCAATGCCTACGAGCTCGGCGCCGGCCGCGACGTGGTGGCCTTCCTGCTGAGTCTCGGGGAAGGGCCGCTGACGTCGATCGCGGGCCTCGACCTGGTGACCCGACCCGAGATCAACGACATGGGCGGGTTGTACAACACGAACTGGCTGACGTCCCTGCAGCCCGTGGGGCTCCGGATCAACGGCACCAACGTCAACCTGGCCGAGGCCTCCGTCTCCGTGCGCAGCGGCACGATCTGGCAGAACCCCATGCCGCGCCAGGTGCGGAGCTGGACGCTCTACAACGTCGAGAAGGGCCTCGCCTTCAACATCCCGCAGACCCACGAGACCGTGGGCGAGGTCACGTCCGCCCGCGTGCGCATCCGCTTCGATGCCCTGTTCCAGGGGAATGGCGTGGCGAAGTTCGTGCGGTTCTCCTACCGATTCCGGGAGGCCGGCACACCCACCTGGGGCAGCGAGCTCTTGGTCCAGGAGACCAACGCCCGGCGCAGCTCCTTCGTCTGGTCGTTCATCGTCCAGTTCCCGAGCCGCAAGCGCTGGGAGATCGAGGTCAAGAGGACCACGCCGGATGACGACGCCAACTCCCTGAGCAGTTCGACGTGGATCCAGCTCGCCGAAGGCACGGGCTTCGACTTCAGCTTCCCGCGCCGCGCGCTGCTGCAGCTCGAGACCATCGCCACCCAGCAGATCCAGGGCACCCAAGTCAACATCAGCACAATCGCCGATGGGCCAGCGGTTGCGTGGAAGACCGGCGGCACCTGGCAACCCAGGGCCTTCACGACGGGCGGCGGCGACGTGCCGGGGCGCAGCCCGGCGTGGCTCGGGTACGAGGTCCTGACCAACAAGAAGTGGGGCCTCGGCCGGTGGATGAAACCGGAGCACATCGACGAGCAGAGCTTCGAGGACTGGGGCCTCTACTGCGCCGAGCTCGTCGACGACGGCCGCGGCGGCACCCACCCGCGCCACCAGTGCGACCTCAACGTCGACGACGGCGAGGGCGCCCACGAGAAGCTGCTGCGGATCTTCCGGGCCGGCCAGGCCATCCCGCTCTGGACCGGCCGGAAGCTCAAGGTGAAGTTCGAGCACCCGGACTCGGTCGCGCTCCCGCGGCCGATCCTGGCGGTGTTCAGCGAGGCCGACGTCGCCGACGTCGAGGTAGTCTTCCGCGACACCCGCAACCGCCCCACCATCCTCGAGGCGCAGATCTACAACGAGGAGCGGGACTACGAGCCGATGCCGGTCGAGCTCCCCGACCAGGTCTCGAGCAACTTCAACGGCAACGTGCTGATGCCGCTGGCCTCCAGGCGGGAGCAGCAGGATCTGACCGGCGTCACCAGGCCCGCTCACGCGCGCCGGCTCCTGTCGTTCCAGCACGGGGTCAACCGGCTCTGGTATGCCACCCTGAAGTTCAAGGCCGACGCCGACGCCGTGCTGCGCGAGGTGGGCGACCTGGTTGCGTTCCAGCACACGGTGGTCAAGCCGTTCGACACGCCGTCCGCAGGCTACCGCACCGCGCGCGCGACGGCCGCGGGCACCGACATCTACCTCGACCACCAGGTCACGCTGGCGTCCGGGAAGACCTACCACGTCCACGTGATGGGGACCGACGGCAAGCTGAGCTCGATGGTGGTCACCGCGGCCGCGGGCACCTACCCGATCGACACCGCGATCGCCGTCAACCAGACCTTCACCTGCCACCGCGGCGCGGTCCTGGCCTTCGGCGAGCAGGACAAGGTGGTGGTCACCTACGAGTGCACCAGCCTCACGCTCGATCAGAACATGCAGCGGACGGTCGAATGCATCCTCTACGACGAGGACGCCTTTACCCCGCCACCGCCCCAGGTCCTGGCCGAGGACTACACGTACTCGAGCGAGGATCTGAGCGCGAGCCGGGAGCTCCCATCGGCCGACGACGCCCAGATCGTGCTCGACCACATGGGAGCCGCGACCGTCACCTGGTCGGTGCCGCCCGACTACCGCGACGCCGTGCGGGTCTACTGGCGGCGCAAGCCCGAAGCGGCGACGCCGACCGATGCGCCCTGGCTGCCGGAGTGGATCCGCATCTACGAGGGGCCGGCGACCTCGGTCCCGGTGCCCAACGGCCTCGCGCCCGGCGAGGTCTACGAGCTCGCGGTGTGCGTGGTCGACCCGGCCACGGGGCAGTTCGCCGTCCCCGGTGCAGTCACGCCGATCGAGGCCACGGTCGAGGAGTTCCCGCCGTTCTCGCCCCCGGACTGCGCGCGGTTCACGGCGCAGCAGGTCGCTGCCGGCCTGCAGCTCTCGTGGGCGGCCGTGCGCGACGACGTGCTGGCCTACTACGAGGTCCGCCGCGGCTGGACCTGGACCGGCGCCGAGCTCGTCGGGCGCACCACCCGGCCGACGCTGCTCGTGACCGACCCGGCGATCGGCACCCAGAAGTACCTGCTCGCCGCCCGCCACCACAACGGCCTGTACTCCAGCGCGCTCGCCGAGCTCGAGGTGACCACCGCAGCGCCGTTCGAGTACCCGGCCACCCTCGCGACCATCTCCGACCTGAGCCCTTCCATGGGCGGCGCCGGCGTCGACGTGGAGCTCGACGCCGAGGGTCGGCTGGTGCTGTCCGCCGGCAAGCTCCGGGGCACCTACGAGACCCCGCCGCTCGACGCCGGCGCGGCCGGCATCTACCACTGGTCCCTGCTCTGGTCGGGCTACGGCCACGACTCCACGCCCGTGTCCGAGTGGCCGGCGCTCGGGTCCGGGGAGGGCCGCTGGCGGCGGATGTCCGGGCGCGACCCGACTCTGCACCAGCCCGGCTTCGACTTCGACCTGACGATCGACGAGTTGTTCATCCTGGGCGACCCGAACATGAGCTTCGCCGGCAAGAAGGGCGCGGTCGGCCAGCACGTGCGGATCAAGGTCGAGGCCGCGTTCGATGCCGGGGGCGGCAGCTGGGGCGCGTGGGCGCCGTTTCGGTCGGGCGTGTGGCCGGCCGCGCAGCGGGTCAAGTTCCGGTTCACCCTGCAGCGCGGCTCCACGATCTGGTCCGTGCGCCTTCTGCCCAATCTCGTCGCCGAGGTCTGCGCACGGGAGGAGCCGGCTCCAGCACCATCCACCTGCAGCCTGGCCGAGAGCGCCGTGCTGCTCGCCGAAGCAATCAAACAGGACGGGGATCTCCGCGAGCTCCTCGTCGAGGCCCTGCTCAAGGACTGACCCATGCTCGAAACCAGAACCACTCTCCCGGTCCGCGGCTCGATGAGGCCCAACTTCGGCGAAGGCGTTGAGAAGCCGCCGTACATCAACCAGCGCGGCGAGCAGCTCGTCGCCGCAGGCCTGCCCCCGCTCACGAGCCTCGTGGCGCTGGGCGATTCGTGGATGGCCAAGACCGCGACGGCCGCCGCGCCAGTGATCGCGATCCCGACCACGGGCAGCCTGATCGCGCTCTACAACGCCGAGCCCGAGAACGGCAAGAGCTACGTGATCGACAGCCTGTTCCTGTTGGTGGTGGCCAACACCGCTGCGGTGCAGAGCCACTGCCTCCTCGCGAACCTCGCCCCCAACCCGTCCACGATCGTGGCGCCGGCAATCGGCATCACGCCGAATCCCATGCGCGGGTCGCGGGCGTACGGAGGCCTGGCGCGGGTCGCGGTTGGCCTTGCGCTCGACGCGACGAACGGCGTCGCTGCCAACTGGTTCCCGCTGGGCCCGAGCATCCCCAACTCCAACACCCCGCAGATCGGCTCGGCGATCGACTGGCCGCTGGACGGCTCGATCATCGTCCCCCCGAAGGGCCTCTTCGCCCTGACGGCGCTGGCCGGCGCGGCGACCGCGTCGAGCGTGCAGATCGGCTTCCGGTGGCACGAGCTCCTCCTGCCGCCGATCACCTGAGCCCGGTGAACCAATGACCCAACTCTTGGCATGGCCGCTTCCGCTCTCCGCCGGCGCGGACGGCGCGGTGCTGCTCGAGGCGCTGAACGGCACGATCTCGGCGATCCTGACCGAGAACGCCGGCGCGGCCGCACCGCCGTACACGTTCCCGGGGATGAAGTTCGCGGACGAGACCACCTGTCTGTCGAAGCGGCGCAACGCCCTCAACGACGACTGGTTGATCGAGCACGCGATCCGAACCCGCATCGACTACGGCTACCCGCCGGTGCAGTTCGGGTCGGTGAGCGCGAGCATCAACCGCTACGCCGTGGTGCCGCCCGGGCCGTGGTCGGCGGTCGACCTGGTGGTGGTGTCGAACACCCTGACCTCGGGCAGCGGCGGCGGCACCAACTGGGCGTTCCAGGTCCGCAACCTCACCGCCAGCCAGAACCTGTTCGCGACCGCGAAGAGCACCAACGGCGACGAGCTCGCCGTCGACACGCCGAAGGTGTGGACCTTCGACCAGAACCAGGCGATCGCGCAGAACGCCGTCCTGCAGATCCAGATCACCAAGACCGGGTCCCCGTCCTCGCCGCTGACGGACGTGATCTGTGTCGTGCGCGGCGTCCCGAGGGGAGTGTGACCCATGCTGCTCCAGTCCCTCACCAGCGTCGAAGTCCAGGCCGCCGACAAGCTCCTCGAGCGGGGCGCGCTCGGCGTCGTGGTCGTCTTCGCGATCGCGTGCGCGTGGTTCATCTGGAAGCTGATCTGCAAGTTCACGGCGAGCGCGGAGAAGGCCGCGGAGCAGTGCGACGTGCGCGCGGACAAGCGCAGCGCGGAGTTCCTCGGGCACAACAAGCAGATCGTGGAGGAGAACAGCGAACGCATGTGCGAGATCGCCGAGAGGTTCTCGGCGGAGCAGACCCAGACCCGCCTCACCCTCGACCGGGTCCTCAACAAGCTGGACCAGCACAAGTTGACCCAATGACCAACGATCGATCCCGGTGGCTCGTCGTGCTCCTCGTGTCCACCGTCCTTGCGCTCCAGAGTTGCGCCGGCGGTCCGACGCCGTCCCAGGACCTCGCCCAGGCGCGCCGGGTCTACACCGAGCTCCGCGCCATCCTGACCGTCGGGCAGTCGGTCGCGGTCGCGCGCGGCTACCTCACCCCAGACCAGGGGGACCAGTCCCTGCGCATGCTCCAGGTCGTCCAGGACGGCCTCGACGCCGGCGCCGTCGGCGTGCCAGCAGACGCCTTCCTGGTCGTGGCCGACGCGCTGCTCGACGCGCTGCTACGCGAAGGGCGCTACCGACCAGAGGAGGTCGCGGCGTTCAAGGACCTGGCGCGGCACCTGGTGCTCCTGGTTGCCGAGCTGCAGGCGGCGAGCCGGCCGGCGAGTCAGCCAGGCGGGTAAGCCGATGCCCACCCCGCAGCTCGACGGCGTGTTCGGCGCGGTGCCGGTCCTCGAGGGCCGGCTGGTGCCGTTCGTGGGCGGCGGCGCGGCCGCTGCGCTGCCGCTCGAGCTGGACAACGGGATCATCCGGCTGCGCTTCGTGGCGCACGCTGCCCACGGGGTCGCCCTCGAGGAGCAGGAGGACTTGGCCGGCGATGGGTTCACCTGGCGGTGCGCCACCGGGACGGCCGACGGCAAGCATGACGGCAGCCTCTGGCGCATCGTGACCCAGGCGGCCAGCGGCTGGAGCGACGGCTTCTCCGATGGGTTCGGGGCCGGCTTCCGCGACACGGCGCCGCCGGCGGCCGTCGAGGTGAGCACCACCGCTGACCAGGACGGCCGGCCCGCGGTCATGTTCCGGTGGGCCGCCGTCCCCCTGCCGACCGAAGGCACGGTCACGGTCACTGTGGTCGTGGCGCTCGGCGCCGACGACCAGGTGGCGCGCTGGTGGATCTCGGTCGCGCGCGCCGGCGCGGAGGCGGACGGGATCGAGTACGTCGAGTTCCCGCGCCTGGCCTTCGTCGCCCCCGTTGCCACACGTTCCGGGCTGACGCACACCGAGAGCCAGGTCCGGGCCCGCCACCTCCTGCCGGCGTTCGACCGGCCGGCGCTCAACGGCACGAACACGCCGCTGTCCCGCTGGGCCGGCCTCGAGCTCGTCACCCACCACCCATCCGGCGCCGCGGGCACCACCACGCAGCCGATGCAGTTCGAGGCCCTGGCCGCGGTCGACCCGCAGGACACGGCCAGCCTCAACAGGATCCTGTTCCTGGCGACCGGCGACGGGGAGGGCCACCACAAGCGGTTCGTGCGCGGCGGCGGGGCCGCGGGCGGAGAGATGGTCTTCCGCTGGGCGCACCGCCACGTACCGCCCTGGGCCCGCCACCCGGCCGTCGGGAACGACGACGCCAGCCGGTTCGGCAACGTCCTGTATCCGCCCTACCCGACCCTCGTCGGCTGCCTGCAGGCGGTCTCCGGGGCCTGGTGGCACACGGCCGCGGCGTTCTACCGCGACCACGTCGCCGCCCGGGTCGTGCCCAAGCGGGTCGACGCCAAGCGGACCGACCTGGCGCGCGGCACGCCGTGGATCGGCGCGGTCCGGCAGACGCCGAACCTAGACGGCGCCACCGTGGGCCGGATCGCGGTCGACTGGGCCGAACAGCACCGGGAGCTCCTCCGTGCACCGCGCATCGCCGCGCAGGTTGGGGCGCTCAAGCCGCAGATCGTCCGGGCGGTGCCGGCGTTCCCGTTCGACCAGACCCGCGGCGTCAACTACCTGCCGCTCGCGTCGACCACGTCGCACTGCCTGCACCTGTCCATGGACCCGCTCGTCGGCGAGCCGTACGCGGACCAGTCGGGCGGGTTCTGGTACGAGAAGCACGCCGAGCAGGAGATCAACGCGCTGCACACGCTGCTCCCGGGCATCAACGCCATCCGCTTCTGGGGCAGCTTCGGCAACTGGTTCCTCGATCCGGCGCAGTACCTCGCAGGCCTCCGCTTCTACTGCCGCCTGCTCCGGGCGCGCGGGATGCGCATGTGCTTCATCCTGTTCAGCGTGATCCCGGCGGGGGCAGCGAGCCAGGGGCTGGGGATCCATGACCTGATGGTGGCCGCTGGGTACGACCCCGCGACATTCCGCAGCGCCATGTGGACGCTCTGCAACATCTGGAACGACAACGTCGCCGGACCGTCGTACCCGCTGCCGGCCAACGACACCGACTTCACCCACTGGCCCGAGCCCATGACGCACGCCGGCTGGCTCGCGCAGGGGCGGTTCGGGCAGTGGAAGGACACCCAGCTGCAGGAGCTCGTGGGCCGGTACATCCGGGACATCGCCCGCTTCTTCGCCCAGGACGACGACGGCAAGGCAGTGTTCCACAGCTACGACCTCCAGAACGAGGTCAACCTCCACTTCGCCCCGAACGAGACGCCCAACGCGACGTTGCGGGAGTACCACCTCGACTTCTGCGGGCAGATGGCGCGGGCGATCCGGGACATCCAGCCGGCCGCGGCGATCACCGTCGGCTGGGCCGGCAACCCCACTGGCCTCACCACCGAGCTGCAGCGCCACGGCTGCGTGATCGACTACCTCTCGATGCACGCGTACAACTACTCCATCGAGACGCCGGCGGCGTACGAAGCGACCTGGCAGATCATCGAGGAGGCGATGGTGCGGGCCAGGGACGAGGCGGCTTCGCTCGGGATCCCGTGGGCGCTCTCCGAGTTCTTCGTCCTGGGTGAGAACGACGGCGAGATGCACCGCTACCTGACCCCGCTCGCGGCCAACGGCGGCGGCGGGTTCGACTGGACGCCCCTGCGCAGCAACGCCTACCGGAAGGAGCTCACGCCCGGTTCGGGCGTGAGGATCTTCGATGGCCTCTGGGTGTGCAGCACGCCGGCGAAGCTGATTCGCCGCGACGACCTGGCGCTGCAGTTCGACCTCGAGTACCCGACGGACGCGGCCGCGCTGCAGGCGTGGATGCTCACATGATCGACCCAACGGCAGCCGTCCTGACCGCGCCGCTCGCCGACGCCATCGACCCGGACCTGCGCGCTGAGCTCGCCGCGGCGCCGGCGACTGTCACCCCCATCGTTCCTGTCGACGCGCTGCAGGTGGCCGAGGCCAGCGGCTGGCCGGCCGCCACGGACCTGGCCGGGCCCGCGCGCCTGGTGGCGCGGGGCGGGCGGCCGGCCGTCGCCGGCGAGTTCCGGATCGACTACGGCTCCGCCGCCGGCCAGGCGCTCCTGGCGGACGGGCTGTTCGCCGAGCTGCTCGAGGACTGGCCCTTCGGCGGGCTCCAGCTCGGCGGTCTCCTGAGCGGCCGCGGCGAGCCCGGCTACGACCCGCGCGAGGGCGACCCGGGCCACCTGGCGCACGGCGGCGCCTACCGCACCGCGGGGATCCGGGCGGCCGTGGCGCGCACGCGGGCGCTGCGGGATCCCATCCCGGACCTGACCTCGGACGCGGTCCGGGAGCCGCTGGTCGACGCGGCCGACCTGGTGACCGAGGGCGCCGGCTGGCTGCCCAACCACGCCGAGCTCGCCGAGGAGCAGCTCCTGGGCCTGGGCGTGAGCGACGTCGACCCGGTGGCGCGGCACATGTCCCCGCCGCTGGTGGCCATCGTCTACGGGGAACAGGTCCAGGCCGGCCGCCTGGTGCAACCGTTCACGCGCGCGCCGCGGTCCGACAGCCTGCACCACCCCTATCACCGCTGGCCCGGGCTGACCGACGACGAGTGGAACCAGCTCCTGGCCTTCCAGGTCGCGTGCGTGGGGATCTCGGGGCACCTGCCGCTCCTGGGCATGCCGCTCGAGCACTGGAACGACCGGCTGCAGGACGGCGGCGTGACGCCCCGGTGCGCGCGCTTCGCACGGAAGGTGTTCGCAGCGCTGCGGGACACGACTTGGTGCGCCCAGTTCCTGGGGCTCGGCCGCATGGAGCTGCCGCTGATCCACAAGGCGGCCCGCGAGACGACGACGAACCCGTTCACGTGGGTGCGCAAGATCAGCCCGCGGATCGTCGAGGCGGTTGGGCCGCCGGACCTTCCGGTATTCAAGGAGGGCGGCGGCTGGTCCGACGGCTGGTCCCACGGCTTCTCCCGCGGGCCCGCCACAGACGCCAGCGGCGCCGGCGCGGCGCACCTGGCCTTCGACGTGCCCAAGGTCCTGGCCAGCTTCTGGGGCGCTCCGGGCACGACCGACCTCTGCGCGATGTTCATGAACTGGACCAAGGACCCCGCCGGGTGGCAGGGCCAGTTCGTCCCCGGACGCTACGCCAGCTGGGGCGCGCACGGGACCGGCATGTTCTCGGACGGCTGGAGCGACGGCTGGTATCGCGGGCCCGGCTACCGCATCGACCAGTTGCGCGGCGAGGGCTCCGGCTGGAGCGACGGCTGGTCCGCCGGCTGGGGCGGGTCGCGCGGCGAGCTCGCCATCGCCTCCGGCCTGCACGCCCCCATCTCGGTCGAGTGCTCCGGCACCGCCGGCACCAGGACCGGGCAGCAGATCTTCCTCGGCGCGATGCCGCCGTACTCAGTTCACGCGTACCGATTCCGACAGGAGTGACCCAATGGCAGCCACGCAAGCCGTACAGACCAAGGCGCAGCTCCTTGCGCAGGTCGACGCTCTCTTCCCCGACAACCACGACGATGCGATCGAGCCCGAGCACGCCCGAGACTTTTTTCTCGATCTGATCGCCAGCGCGTTCGGCTGCTACGCCGGCATGCTCATCAACGGCGGAAGCGCCCCGACCAACCAGTTCACCCTGGCCGCGGCGACCTTCCAGGACCTGAAGCCGCTGACGTTCCCCATGCCGACCGACACGCTGGTGGTCAGCCTGGCGAACGGCACCATCACCGTGCCGAGCGCGGCCGCGGCCGGCGACTACATGGTCGAATTCAACGTCGTGCTCGAGCGCGACGCGGTCGTGCCGGGCGCCGGCGAGGATCAGTTCTTCATTCGGCTGGTGAAGAACGGGGTCGAGGTCATCGCTCGGAACGCCAACATCGGCGCCAACGACAAGTGGGGAACGTTCTCCGCGAAGGTCCCCATCGCGCTGGTCAACGGCGACGTGATCAAGCTGCAGATCGCGCACTTCACCGGTGGCCAGGCTACCGCAGTCTCCGTCGACTTCACCGCGGAGCGCCGGGGCTGACCGTGACCATGCTGCTCACGCTTCCCGACCAGGACCTGGTCACGCCGGCTGGCGCCGACGCGGTCTTCCTGGTCGAGCTCACTGAGGGCGACGCGATCGGCTGCATCGCGGCGACGTATTGCGCCAGCTTGTTCGCCACCGGCGAGAAGAAGATCGTGCTCACGCTCGGCGCCGGCGTGGACGTGGTCGACGCCACCCACTTCCGCGTGACCATCCCGGCCGCGCTGCTGGCCCCGCTCGGCGGGCTGAACCTGTTCCACGAGCTCAAGTGCTGGGACGCCATCGGCAAGGCCGGAGTGGCGATGTCCGGCACCCTGCTCGTCAAGAAGTCCAACGCCTGAACGGAGCCTGACCAATGCCCCCGCAAACACTCGACCCGATCAACCTGCTGGACGTCGTCCCCGACGTCCTGTTCGCCAAGCTGATCACGACCGCGGCCGCGACGCAGCAGCAGCAGGTCGCCGCCGTGGCCGGCAAGAAGATCCGCGTCCTGTCCTACGTGCTCACGTCGCAGGGCGCGAACAACCTCGCCTTCCGCTCGGCGGCCAACGACATCACCGGCCTGCTCGCGTTCGCCGCCTCCGGCGAGAAGGTCGCGGCGCCGTTCAACCCGGCGGGCCACTTCGAGACGGTGGCCGGCGAGGCGCTCAACACCATCTCGTCCGGCGCGGTGATCATGGGCGGCCACGTCGCCTACATCCTGGTATGAGCCTCGCGCGAGATCGCCGGCGCGGAAGCTACCAGGCGCGCCGCCTGTTCGGCCTGCAGAAGCCGCTGGGCGACGTCGTGCCCACGATCCAGCGCGCGACCGTCCTGTCCTTCGACGCTGTCCCGAAGCTGGTGGCGGCCGCGCAGGCCGGCATGCGGGTCCGCGTGTACCAGTACGAGCTGTTCGTGATCGGGCTCGACGTCGTGAAGTTCCAGAGCTGGGACGGCGCCGCCGCTTTCACCGACGCCACGGGCGACATCGGGATCGACGCGGCGCGCAACAGGGGCCTGCCGCTACATGTGGGGTATTCGCCCGTGGGCCACTTCCAGTCGCTGGTCGGCCAGCACCTGGTGCTCGCTCCGGTGCTCGGGACGGTCACCACGGGCAACGTCTGGTACGCGTACGTCTAGCGGAGGCGCGGGGAAACCCTTGATGCGCTTGGGCCTGCTGGCCGCTGGGTCTTGCGCCCTCGCGCACGGCATGGCCATACTGGCGGCGTGTCTCCCCCCGGAGAAGGTGGGCAGGGAGGGGAACACTACCAGGTGCTCGGCGCGCGCGGCCCCTGCGGCCACCGCCATGCGTACCTGATCGCGGCGGCGATCTGCCTGGGCAACCGCAAGGCGAAGATGGAGGCGGCCGGAATGACCACCTGGGGCCTTGCCATTGTCGGGCCCGGCGGCCGGGTGCTCACCGTCGAGGAGAACCAGCACCTGACCGCGTGGGAGCGTCGCGCCGAGGATGTCGCGGTCGATCCGACCTACGGGCTGCCGCTGGACGTGGGCCTGATGCGTCGGCTGCGCCTGCTGGTCACCGAGGGCATGATGGCCGCTGGGCTGGCGTCGATCGAGGCCGCGGCGCAGTTCGTCGAGGACGCGGGGATCGCAGGCGACGCGGCCGCCGTGGCGGCGCTGATCCGGAAGCAGGCTGGCGAGATGGCACGGGCTGCGGTGAAGGTCGCGGCGATGCGCGTCGCGCGGGAGCCCCTGGTGGCCACGCGGAAGGGACCGGCGCAGTCGGGGTGGCGGCGCGACTCGGGGTGGGAGGCGGGCTAGTGCCCCGTGGTCCCGTAGTTGTCCTGGCTCGACGGATCGCTCGGCGGCCTGCGCCGGATCTGCGGCGCTGGCCGCGTACTCGGCCGCGTACTCGGCCGCGCCAGGTCCTCGTCCACCACCTCGGCCGCTGGGACCTTCATTGAGTTGCCGGCGATGCCGTCGATGATGACGCCGATGACGCCGCCGAAGAGGATGTTCCCGAAGATCCAGCCATTGCAGACGCGGCCGATCACGACCTCGCGGGACTCGAAGCCGTCCGCCTGAAGCTGCAAGTGGAACCAGTCGCCGCCGCCGCGCTGAATCGGCAGCAGCATCGGCGTCAGGCCCACCACGGCGCCGTTGACCACGACCCGAGCACCCGGCGGCGTACTGTTCACTGGCACCAAGTCCGGGCCCGGCGCGACGAGGGTGGCGCAGCTGGCACAGGCCAGCAGGAAAATGAGGGCCTCGGCGCGGTTCATCCCGCCTTCTGCGCGGCGCCCGCCAACGCTTCGGCGATCTCGTCGCTGACGCGGTTCGGGTCCACGACGCGCCTGGCTGCAAGCGCCGCAACCTGGCCCGGCCTGACCATCTCGCCGCTGGCGCCGGACATGGCCGAAGAGATGGCGTCCAGTGTGCTTGCGCGCGCCCGTTCCGGGTAGTCGATCAGGTTGTAGATCGACTTGCGGTCCACGTCGGCCGACTCCGCGATCGTGCCGAGCGCGATCCCGCGGGTGGCAAGCCACACTTCGAGGAGGGAAACCCCGGAGCGCTCCGTTTCCCTGTTTGTGGAATTCGCCTTGACGCCATCGGTGCGGACCGCTCTACTGCCGCCGCGATGTCGAGCGACGGTGGTGTTGCTGCTCATGGTGCTGACCTTCTGGTGCCCAACCGCCCCAGCAGAATCGGTGCCATCTCGAAGAGCGTCAACCCCCACCGCTGCGCCGATAGCGCTGGGGCCGCGCCGGGGTGACTTCCCGACGCGGCCCGCACGGTGACCCCGAGTGTTCTTGTTCTTTTCCAAAGTGGTCACGATCGAGAGTATCTATCTGATCTAGGGGGCGCGTCAAGGTGGAAACTTGACTGTCCGCTACGGCCGCATCGACACCATGATTATCAGAACCTTGCTTGTGGGTGCCTTGAGCGGCAAGGGTTTGCGGGCGGTTCGGTTTTGCCGCCCAGTGAGGATCGCGGAACTAGATTGGGTCCGCCACGCCACGCGACTGAACGCCAGCGCGTTACCCTGCCGAGCAGCGATTGAGCCTTTCGACTGACCGCTTCGGGAGTGTCTGTCTGGTTGCCAAGTGACATTGGCAGCTGTTCCCCGAGTGCCTTTGTCGGAGGGTTAGCGAAGTGTCCTCAACGGCCCTGAGTCCCGCGGCGGATGCCGCTTTGCAGAAAGCACCGGACGGCGCCGTCGCCATCCGGCTCAGCGACGGCCAGCCCTGCTGGGTCGACCCCGCCGATGCGCCCGCGCTGCGCGGCTTCCGGTGGCACGCGATGCCATGCGGCGCCACGGTCTACGCCTACCGGCACGACGGCCAGGCCACCGTCTACATGCACCGGCAGATCATGGCGCTGGGCGGCGGCCGGCAGCGGCAGGTCGACCACTGGGACCGGAACGGCCTGAACAACACGCGCAAGAACCTCCGCGTCGCCACGCCGTCGGAGAACCAGGCCAACCGGCCCGCGCAGCGTCGCAACAGGCGCGGACTGCGTGGTGTGTGTGATGTCTCGAACTCGTCGTCCTTCCGGGCCAAGATCCGGGTCAAGGGCCATGACGTCCACCTGGGCACCTTCGACACGCCAGAGGAGGCCGCCCGCGCCTACGACCGCAAGGCGCGGGAGCTCTACGGCGACTTCGCCCGCCTGAACTTCCCCGCGCCCGCGGAGGTGGCCCATGGATAGCGCCACCGAGCCGGAAGCTCTGCGCAGCAGCAGCGCCGTGATTCATGCCAGCGTGGTGCGGAACTCGGGCATCCGACGCGCCATGGCCAAGACCATCCAGGCGCTCGGCGAGATGCAGCGCCAACTCGATGCCGGCTGCGGCAGCCTCGGCGCTGCTGACGAGCTCCTGACCGCCGCGCGCGAGCGCCTGGTGGAGGCCGAGCGGTCATGAAGAAAGCCACCACCAAGCCGACCACTCCCCCGGAGTCGTCGATCCCCGGACCCGATCCGAAGGCGAAGGCTGGCGGATCCTGGAGCTGCACCGTCCAAAGCCAGCAGGATGAGAAGGTCCACGTCCTCAAGCAGGTGCTGGGCGACATCGCAGTGTCCAGTCCGGCAAGCGCCCGCTTCGTGATCAGCGCCCTCGTGGACCACCTCGGGATGCGTAGCTGGCTCAAGCGCGCGGACGGAGCCCTGGAGGAGGTCTGGAGCGCCGCGTTCAAGATGGAAGCGCCGGCGGGGGCTGACGACGCGAGGTCGCGCCAATGATCGCCCACCCCAAGGTCTTCTTGCACGCGTGCCGGCGTGGGCTCGCCGCGACCAACCGCGCGGCGAGCTCCGATGCGCCGCCGGCGCGCGTGCTTCCCCCTGCCCACCGGCCGACTTGGCTGACCGTAGCAGGCCACCTCCTCCTGCTCGCCATCCTCGGCGCGCTGGTCCTCCTCGCGTGCCTGTCATGAGCCACTGCCGCCCGCCGCTGTTCCTCCCGACCACCGCGGAGCTGCTCGCTCAGGCTGACCGCGACTGCGCAGCCATGTTCGGGTCGCTCGAACGGATCCGCGACGAAGCCCGGGCCGCCCTGGCCGGCCGCGGCGTTCGCCCCGTGCAGGCGGCCCTCGCCCAGGCGTTCGTGCTCGCACGCCTAGTGCAGGACCACCTCGGCAAGCCGCCGGAGGCCATCCGCAACGCGGCCGCTGCGCTGCTCGGCCTCCTGGAGAAGGTCGGAGTCGTCCAGCTGGAAGCGCCGGCCTCGCCTGACCTGCCCTGCTGCTACGCGGACATGCCCGCAGGAGGTGGCGCTTGACCATCGTGCTGCAGACGTTCACCGGCCGGCGCTTCGACTACACCTCGCCGGCGGTCGATCAGATCTCCATCCTGGACATCGCCCACGGCCTGGCGCTCCAGAACCGGTTCAACGGCCACACCGCGCTGCCCTACTCGGTGGCCGAGCACTCGGTGCGCGTGGCGCTGCGCGTGAAGCAGCTCGCCATGGACAACTGGATCGAGCAGCGCATCGGGTCCGCCACGCGGCCGCTGGATGCAGTGCGGGTGGCCCTGCTGCACGACGCCGGCGAGGCCTACGTCGGGGACCTGGTCCGGCCGCTGAAGCAGCGCGCCGACTTCGCGTCCTTCGGCTGGCTCGAGCAGCGCATCCAGCGCGTCATCCACGAGCGGTTCGACCTGGACAAGGTGGCGCTGGACTCCCACGAGCTGGTGAAGCGCGCCGACCGCGAGCTGCTCCACACCGAGGCCCGCGACCTCCTGCCCGGTGGCCCGCGCGGGTGGATCGCTGCCGAGGCGCTGCCGGCCCGCATCGAGCCGATGCCCTGGCACCAGGCGGAACGGTGGTTCCTGTTGCAGTTCGCCGAGCTGTTCCCGGTCGACCAGGAGATCGGCAACGTGCGACGGGATCTCGCGCCGGCCCAGGCCGCGGAGACCGAGTCGTGATCGGCGCGCTCCTGCTGCTGATGCAGATCACCTGGGGCCCGTTCCTCCACAACCCCCGCGACGGCGCCGTCACGGTCAACCTCGAGGCCCCCACCGCGACCGCGGCCGAGGCCTGGGTGCTGGACGAGGCCGGCCCCACCCTGAACGTCTTCCCGCTCGCGCGCGCGGGCGGGGCCTGGCGCGGCGAGATCCAGCTCGCGCCCGGCCGGATCCACTGGTGGGCGGCACGCGCCACAGGTCCCAAGGGAGACTCGTGGTCTCCTCTGGGCGCGTGCCGCCTGCCTGTCTCTTCGTACCGGGTCGGCATCTGGGGGGACAACCAGCTCGGCGTCGCGCCGTTCCGGCAGGTCCTCGCGGGCTTCGTCGCCGAGGGCGCCGAGCTCCTGCTCGGCACCGGCGACTACATCCAGAACGAGGGCTCGGATGCCGACTGGCGCGCGCAGTTCGCGGCGCCGATCGGGATGCTGGCCCGCTACCTGCCGCTCATGGGCTGCAGGGGCAATCACGACGGCGAAGATCAGCTCGCACAGAACAGGTGGCCGGTCCCAGGTCCGAATGCCCAGCCGGCTTCACCCGGCTGGCGTTCCTCCTCCCTGGGGCCGGCCTTTTTCATCGTGCTGGACTCCAACCAGCAGACCTACGACCTCCGGGTCAGCATGCGGCCGGGCGGTCCGCAACGGGTGTGGCTCGAGCAGGAGGTCCGGAGCGCGGCGTGCCAGGCTGCCACCTGGCGCGTCGCGGTCTTTCACCACCCGCCGAAGACCGAGCAGTGGGACGGCGGTTGCTTCTACCCCGAGCTCACCGACTGGTCGGCGGCCATGGACCTCCTGGCCGGCGCCGGCGTCCACCTGGTGCTGAACGGCCACGCGCACAGCTACCAGCGCGGAGCCTGGCGCGGCATGGCCTGGGTGGTCACGGGTGGCGGCGGCGGATGGCTCGACCAGGCGCACTGCCGCGACCTCCCCGAGATCTCGGTCAACGCCGGCGGTGGCCGGCAGGTCCACCACTTCCTGACGCTGGACGTCGGGCCCGAGCGGCTCCTGCTGCGCGCGCTCGACCTGCAGCGGCGGGAGTTCGATCGGGTCGAGGTGCGACGGTGAGGCTGCACCACTGCCACGCGCTCGACTGCAGGACGCCGGTCAAGCCCGAGCTGCTGATGTGCTTGAAGCACTGGCGCATGGTGCCGAGGCACCTGCAGCAGGAGGTCTGGCGCACGTACCGCCCGGGCCAGTGCGACGACATGCAGCCGAGCGAGGAGTGGCACGCGGCTGCCGATGCAGCGATCGCCGCGGTGGCCGCCAAGGAAGCGCAGGTGCGGCGGTGAAGCGCGACAAGATGAAGATCGAGGACCCGCGCCTCCGCAAGATCGCGGAGCGAATCGGGACGGCATGCGACTTCTCGCTCGACAGGATCCAGGAGGACATCCAGGAGGCGGCTGAGGCCGCGGCGTTCCGGGTGCTCACGAACCTCGACGAGCCGCTCGCCTTCGAGGACCGTCCGTCCGACGTGGTGCGCGGGATGGGCCCGACGCACCCGTTCCTGACCTGCATCTGCGAACTGTGCTGCTTCCGGCGCGCGGTGGTGGAGCGCCTCGAGGAGGTCGAGCGCGATGCCGTCATGTTCGGAGACTTCGGATGACGCAGGGTGGAGCAGAGGCAGCTCGCCGGGCTCATAACCCGGAGGTCGCGGGTTCGACTCCCGCCCCTGCTACCAACTTGAACGCCCGTTGTAGGGCAACAAAGGATGGCCTGGCCGTCTCCCCGCGCGAGACCGCGGGTGGCTGGGCGGATTGTGGCCCCGGGACCTGGAGCCTGAAGAGGGCGGACCGGGGATCCCGGGGCCATCGTCTTCGCGGGGCGCCGTGACCACCGCGCACGACATCATGGCGTCGCTGCGTCGCGGCCCGTTCCGCGCGCCCGCGCACGTGCTCCTGGAGAACGTCGCCAACGGGACCGGCTTCAACGTCAACCGCTGGGCGGACGCGATCGCGCTTTCACTGTGGCCGTCCCGCGGGGTCTACCTGGCGGGGATCGAGATCAAGATCTCCCGAGGCGACTGGAAGCGCGAGCTCGACGAGCCCGCCAAGGCAGCCGAACTGCAGCGCTTCTGCCGGTACTGGTGGATCGCGACGCCGCCGAAGCTGGTCGAGATCTCCGAACTGCCCGAGACCTGGGGGCTCCTCGAGGTGCACGGCAAGGCGGTGCTCACGGTCCGCAAGGCGCCCAAGCTTGAGGAGCAGCCTCCGACGACGGCCATCATGGCGGCGATCCTGCGCCGGGCAGGCGAGAACTGGGAGGCCGCCACCCTGGCCCGGCTCAAAGCGGCCCGCGAGGAGCTGAAGCCGGCCCCGAGCGACCGTGAGCTCGCGGCGCGTGCGATCAGCGCCGAGCACAACGCCAAGTCGCTGCAGCGCCAACTCGATGACATGCGCGCGGCCGCGGACGCGTTTGAGAAGGCCTCCGGCGTGTCCCCGTTCTCCCGTTGGGACCCCGCGGGCGGCGACCCGGGCCAGCGTGGCCATGCCTTCCGGTTCACGCTGGAGCTCGAGCGCGACCTGGAGCGCTCGGCCGACACCTTCGGCCACCAGGCCACGCAGCTCGCGAAGGTCATTGACCGGCTGCGCACATCCCAGGCGGAACTGATCCAGATGCTCATCCGTGGCCGTCCGGCTGCGACGGAGGCGGTCTGATGTCGCGCGGGTCCCGGTTCTGGAACGGCGTCCTGATGCGCCTGGGCCTGCGCCGGTGCCGGCACTGCCGCGGCATCCCGACCAGCACGCTGAAGTGCAGCCGCGGCACGCGCACCCGCGCCTGGGGTCGGGAGCACTGCCAGTGCGACTGCCACGCGATCCCGCCGGGTGGCGCTGAGAAGACCCTGCGGGACTGCATCGCCCACGGGGAAGGCGATCCAAGGCTGGCACGGGTCCACCCGCGCCGGCTCAGGCGCCTCCCCAACATCAACAGGAGGAACGACCCATGACCGAGACCACGTCCGCGGCGCCGCCGGCGCCGACCATCTCGCGCCAGATCGCGCTCGAGGCGATCCGCGAGTCCCCCACCAACCCCCGCCGCGACTTCGGCGACATGACCGAGCTCGAGGCCTCGATCCGCCGGCTGGGCGTGCTGCAGCCGGTCCTGGTCCGACCGCTCAACGGCGCTGGTACCTACGAGCTCGTGTTCGGGCACCGGCGGTTCCGGGCCGCGCGCCAGGCCGGCCTGGCCGAGGTGCCGTGCCTGGTGCGCGCGATGGACGACGTCGAGGTCCTCGAGGCGCAGCTCGTCGAGAACTGCCAGCGCCACGACATCCACCCGATGGACGAGGCCGAGGCCTACGAGCAGCTCCACAAGGTCCACCACCACTCGGTCGAGGACCTGGCGGCCAAGGTCGGCAAGAGCAAGGCGCACGTCTACGGCCGGCTCAAGCTCTGCGACCTGTGCAAGTCGGCTCGCAAGGCGTTCCTCGAGGGCAAGCTCTCGGCCTCGACCGCGCTGCTGATCGCGCGGATCCCGGACGCGAAGCTGCAGGACAGCGCGACCCGCGAGATCACGAACTGGGGCCCCGAGGGCATGTCCTTCCGCTCCGCCTCGGACCACATGCAGCGACGGTACATGCTGCGCCTGGCCGAGGCGCCGTTCTCGACCAAGGCCGCCGATCTCGTGCCGGCCGCCGGCCCGTGCACCACGTGCCCGAAGCGCACGGGCAACGAGAAGCTCCTGTTCGCCGACGTGCGAAGTGCAGACGTTTGCACTGACCCGGCGTGCTACGCGCGCAAGGTCGACGCTACCTGGGTGCTGAAGAAGGCGGCGGCGAAAGCGGCCGGCCAGGAGGTCCTCGAGGGCAAGGCCGCCGACGCGGCGCGTCGGCACGGCGGTGCCTACGTCGACCTCAACAACGCGTGCTACGAGGACCCGAAGATGCGCAACTACCGCGACCTGTTGCGCAGGGTGAAGCCGCCGCTCCCCGTCGTGCTGGCGCGCGGCAGCGACGGCGTGGTCCACGAGCTCGCCGCGGCCAGCGCCGCCAAGAAGGCGCTGAAGGCCCTGGGGGTTCTCAAGAAGGCCTCGATCGACGCCCGGCCCCTCGACCATGACGACGCGGCTTGGAAGCGCCGGCAGGAGGCGGACAAGGCGAAGCGCGCGCGCGTGGCGGCGCTGAACGCCGAACTGGTCAAGCGGATCGTCGCGAAGGAGTGTCTCGACAACGCGGGCAGGCCGCACCCGGACGCGTGGCTGCTCATCGCGATCGCCTCATGCCGCAGCGCCGGCTTCGCCGAGGAGCTGCTCGCGCGGCGCGGCTGGCTGCCGGAGCAGAAGAACGCAGACCCGTGGAAGATCCTCGAGGAGCGCGTCCGCGAGCTCGTGGTCGGGAACGAGGCGTTCGCCACGCGGCAGCTGCACGGCGTCATGCTCGAGCTGGCGCTCGCGCCTGGCGACTACCACCCGGGCAAGGACTCTCTCATCGACGAGGCCTGCAGGCTGTTCAAGATCGACCAGGAGCAGGTGGCAAAGGAACTCGCCGCCGCCGAGCAGGCGAAGCCCAAGGGCGGCAAGAAGAAGCCCGGCAAGGCCGCGGCCACGCCGGCGGAGCCCACCTGCCGCAAGTGCGGCTGCACCGAGGACAAAGCCTGCGACGGCGGCTGCAGCTGGGTCGAGCCTGACCTCTGCAGCGCCTGCGCTGAGAAGACACCCCCCCCCGTGGCGGCGCCGCCGGCGAAGCGGCCGCGGAAGGCCAAGGGTGCCCGGTGAACCTCGTCGAGCTCGAGGTCCAGGTCCTCAAGCTGCCGGTGCGCCGGCAGCGCTTCGTGGGCATGCTGCGCAAGCCGGACGGCCAGGTCACGCACTGGGAGGCCTTCGGCAGCGAGAAGGCCCTCCGCGAGTGGGCGCGCCTGTGTCAGGTGGGCGGCGTGCACGCGGACGGCTCGCTGCCGTTCCAGGCGCGGATGCACGAGGGCGAGCTCCGTGCCTTCCGCATCGAGCTGGCTGAGCAGGCCGGCAAGGGGGCCCGGTGACCGTGGCCCACGAGACCCTCTGCGCCGGCTGCGGGAAGCCCATCGTCTGGGCGGTGAACCCCGACACCGGGACGCCCATGCCGCTGGATCCGCGGCCGCCGGTCTACCGCGTGGTCGACGGCAAGGCGATCCGCGTGCCCGACGTGCTGGTGCTGCACTTCGCGACCTGCTCGGACGCCAATCGGTTCAGCAAGGGGGCCAAGCCCAAGGCGCGGGCGCCGCGGAAGGACCTGTTCTCGTGATGCTCACCGAGCGGGAACGAGCGCGACGGGCGCTGGCGAGGATGACTCGGCTGGCAGAGGCGAACAGCCTCAAGGGCCTGCTCCCCGTCTTCGCGGAGGTGCGCGCCGAGGGTCTGGACCTGGCCATCGAGGCCATCCGCGTCCGGGAACCGATCCACCCGGGCGCGTGCCCATGCGCCACGTGCCGAGACCGCCGGGGCATCATCCAGGACCTGCAGCGGCTTCTGCGCCAGGAGCGCGGCTGACATGGGCAAGCCCGTCACCTGCCCCTACTGCCAGAAGTCGTTCGACCGGATCACCGGCGGCTCACGCCGCGCGAAGGCCGAGGACCCGCTCGCCAGCGCGGTCGCCAGGTCCCTCGAGGACCAGCTGGCGCAGGCGCTGAACGCCCTGCGCCGCACCAAGGACAACGAACGCGTGCTCCTGGCGCAGCTCGCCGAGGCGGAGCGCCGGGGCTTCCGACCCACGAACACGCCAACCGCGGTAACGCCCCCGCGCACGGAAGACCTGGCGGGCGGCCCCGAGGAGCGGAGCTCTCCCCCCGCCCCGGCGCCGCCCGCGGGGCATGCCAGAGGAGGAACGCCATGGACCTGATCCGACCGATCCGACCCGCGCACATCGAGACCGACCTCTCCACCGAGGAGTTCGTCTGCCGCGTCTGCGGCGAGCGCCGGGCCTGGCAGTCGCGCGCCGGCGCCGACATGCCCATCGGCGAGATCGTGGTGCGCGGGGCCCAGTTCGTCGAGGCGCACGAGAAGTGTGGCCGGCACGTCAAGCTCATCGAGTTCCTGCGCCGCGGCAAGCGCGCGCAGGAGGCGGTTGACGCGCGCATCGAGGAGGCCGTCGGCGAGCGTCTCGACTCGCTCCAGGACCTGGTGACCGGCCTGGAGCAACACCCATGAGCAACTGGTTCAGGAGCGATGAGAACTACCTCGCGAACGGGAAGGTGGTCGCGGCCGGCGAAGATGCAGCGATCCTGTTCTGGCAGGTGCTCGGGGTCAACCACCGCGGCGCGCGCGACGGCATCCTGGAGCCCCAGGAGTCGACACCGCGCTTCCTGGGCATGAACATGCGCGGCAACTGGGGCTGGGACGATGCGCGCTGCCAAGCGGCCTTCGACGCGTGCATGCGCACCCGCCTCATCGCCCTCCGCGAGGAGGACGGCCGTCTGGAGATCGTCGGCTGGACCGATGAGTGGCGACCCACCAACCCTCCCAAGACCAGCACGGAGCGGTCACGGTCGCTCCGGCAGCGGAGGAAGGACGCGGAGGAGGAGAAGCTGAGGCAGGCCGGCGGCGCCGCCGCGGAGCCGTTGCGCGGCAACGAGGACCGCAACGCCAGTGCAACGCAACCAGCGTTGCATGGCCCGTTGCGCTGCAACGCGGATGCAACGGATGGTCCGTTGCATGGCAACGCAGACAGCAACGGCAACGGCAACGGCCGCAACGGCCCTCGTTCGTCCGTTCGTCCGTTCGTTCGTTCGTCCGTTCGTCCACCACCAACGCGCGGGCGCGCTGGCGAACGAACGCACGAGACGCCCGCGACAATCGCGGCGATCGACCAGGCGCTCGTCCGCGCGGGCGTCGGATCGGCCGCGGCGCGCGAGCGATCGCTCGCAGCGCTCCTGCAGTTCGACGACCCGCGCGACACGCTCGATCGCGTCGCCGCGCACTGCCGCGGCCGCAACGAGCGCAACCCCGGAGCGCTCCTCGCGACCGTGCTCGCGGATCCGGTTTCGATCCAGGCGGCGCTGGTCGACCGGGACCAAGGACGCGCTGCCATGAACCCGGATGAGACCCAGAAGACCCTGAGAGCGCAGAGGCACCTGGACGCGGTCGCCGAGTGGGAGGCTCGCTTCCTGCCCAAGCCGCCGGGCCCGAGAGCCGGCCGGCAGAAGGTCGAGCAGTGGCAGGCCGACTGCGAGCGGGTCCGCCAGGAGCTGGCCGCCCAGGGCCAGGTGCCGCCCGAGCTGCCCCAGGAGGCCCCGTGAATACCACGTGGAATAATCTGCCCCCGAAACGCGCGATCGGGGCGCCAGGCTGGTTCCGCCTCGACATGAGCCAGGTGGTCACTCCCCAGGGCTGCGCCGAGGCGTGGCGCAACCTGGACCTGGGCCTGCAGGTGATCACCTCGGTTGAGCTCGTGGAGCGCAATCCGCCCGGGTCCGGCATCGTGGCGCCGCACTTCCACGTGAGCGCGATCCACCGGTCGGGGATGGGTGGGCAGCGCGCGTGCACCGACCAGGAGCTCGAGCTGGTGCGTGCGGCGTTCGGGATGGGCGCCGCCGAGGAGGACAACCACGGCCCCGGGATCGCGCGGCACCTGTGGATCCTGGTCGGCGCTGACCGCGAGCCGGCGTGCCCGTGCAAGGCCGCCGAGGTGCGCACGGTCGAGGGGCCGCGCGTGCGCCATGACGCACACGAGGAGGCCCCTTGAAGCTCCTGGCCGCGTTCGAGTTCCGCGGCGGGCGCCACGATGGCGTCGAGTGGAACATCTTCTGCCCCGTGCGGGATGGCGAGCTCACCCCACCGCCGCAGGTCTGGTTCGTCCCACGCGAGATCCGAACGCTGCAAGGCCCAGGCACGATGTTCACGCTCGACCTCGAGCCCAGCGGCCCTCGCAGCGAGCCCTACCACCTGGCCGGCGACCACTACGCGGCCGGCCCCGCATCCATCGACGAGTTCCCTGTCCACGTTTCCCAAGGAGACCCGATCGTGCAGCACCCTGCCCCGACCGCCCCCGCGTTCCGTCTCACCCTGTTCGACCTGCTCATGCTCGCGATGGTGGCCCTCGGCCTGGTCGCGGTGGCCACAGGCCAGCAGGTCCGCGTCCACAACCCGACCCCGTACGCCCGCACCGAGTGGGTCACCTACGGGTCTGAGAAGGCCACGCCCGGCACCTACCGCACCAACCTGATCGGCTGCCTCAACGTCGCCCGGGTCAGCGTGCCGGCGAACTTCACCGGCTCGGTGGACGCGGCCCCGGACGTCACCGACGAGCCGTTCGTGATGCACGAAGCCATCATCGCGAGCATGAGCAAGTGGCCGCTGCAGCCCTACGTGGTCGTCAACGGCGATCGGGTCAACCTCCAGCCGATTGCGCTCCACGCCGCGACCTCGCGCATGGCGCTGGCGGTCTGGGGCGGGCGGACGGCCGATGGGATCGTCGAGCTCGCCACCGGGGTGTTCCACCGTCAGGCCACCATCCGCTGGGAGCTTGGCTTCTGGTGCGAGTCGCCGGCGGCCGCGCAGACCCGGATCACCCTCGACCTGGGCTTCGATGCCGGCCCCCGCAACCTGAACGTGGTGTACGACCTGCCAGGCGTCGCAGCGCCCGAGCGGCGCCTGTTGACCGACAAGCTGATCGGCGACAGCCAGGGCGCGGGCTGGACCGGTGTCCTCGCGTTCTTCTCCGACGCGATGGAGGCCAACCCCCAGCACCCGGAGACCCAGACCGCCCTGGCCCAGGCCGCGCACCCGCTCTTCGCCCTGGGCGAGTGGAAGACCTGGGGCATCTGGGCCAGGACGCCGCCGGCGGTCAGCCAGGCCACGCTCGACGCGGAGTTCAACAAGGGCTACCCCTACCAGGACCCGTTCGCGCACTGCGGCTATCTGCTCAGCCTGCAGCCGGGCAGCACCGGCGAGCAGGAGGAGTTCGGGGCCGCGGGCCACGGCACCACGATCGGGCACCCGCACGGGGTCAAGCTCCTCTGGAAGCAGCAGCGCGCCGCGCTGCGGGACTTCTGCCGGCCGGGCCACTACTTCGAAGCCGACGGCTCGTGGGTGCGCACGGCGGCCCATCCGCGCTGGGTGACCTGGAGCCAGACCACGCACTGGTCGACCGGCGTGAGCCAGGACCGGCTCGGGCGGACGTACCCGGCCATGAAGCGCACCGACGGCTGGGGCGAGTACGACGACCAGCACCAGGGCGGCATCCACGGGGCGGAGCAGTTCCGGCTGACGGGCTCTGTGCTGCTCGAGCGGATGTTCCGGAGGATGGTCCAGAACCGCCTGGCCGGCTGGACGCTGCCCTCGACGCACCCGAACTACGCCACCAACGACCCGGGCCCGGGCAGGGACGTGGGCAGGACCTTCGAGCAGTGCGCGCAGCTGATCGCGGGGCTGCCGGCCGGCGACCAGGACGCGCTGGCGCTGATGGCGCGCGCGAAGGCCCGGTTCACGCAGTGCATCGATCGGGAGTGGCGGAAACGCTGGCAGGCCGGGTGGCTGATCCGGCCCTACACCGTGATCGGGCCCGACGCGCGCACCACGTTCCCCACGCAGGCGAGCTGGGCGCCGTGGCAGGACTCTATCGGCGCGATGGGCCTAGACGCGATGGCCCGGGTGATGGCGATGTCTGGCCAGGTGCAGGAGGCCGAGCCACTGGTCGCGATGGGCAAGGAATGGGCGACCACGGTGCTGGTGCACGGGTTCACGGCGGACTGCCGGCAGTCGGTCGCGTACATGCCCACGCCAGGCGGCAACCCGCCGGCGAACTACTTCGACCCGGCCCTGTGCCGGCTCGACGTGGGGACGGACTTCGCACGCTGGGATCTCATGTCCATCGGCGTGCTCGAGCGGCGGAACACGGACTCGCAGCTCGCGGCGAGGATCGCAGCGGCGCGGGCGATCCACGAGCCCCTGGCGCGGATCAGCTACACGTGGACGCTGCCGTGACCCCAACGCCGCGGATCGAGACCCCAGAGCAGGTGGCGTTGCAGTTCGCGATCCAGCGCACGATCAACGAGGCGCGCCCGCACGAGGCCGCGATGCTGCGGTTCGTGCTCACGCGCCTCGAGCAGCTCTGGACGCGGGTGGGCCAGCTCGAGCAGCAGGTGAGGCACATGCCCAGGCTGGCCCAGACCGTGGGCGCGATGCTCTCGGTGCTGCCGGTCTTCAAGTGTGCGAACGGGCACGACATGGTCGGGCCAGTGCAGCCAGCAGGGCCAGACACGCAATGCCCAGCGTGTGGAGGGCTGGCAGTGCACGTGCCCAAGGAGGAGCAGCAGCATGGCAACCAAGAAGGGAGTGGCGATCCAGGTCACGCTCACCACCACCAAGGCATGGAGGGATGCGCTGAAGGAACACAGGGACCAGATCGATCAGATCATCAAGGACTCGATGGGCAAGCTGCTTCGACCGAAGCGACGCAAGAAGAAGGGCAACAAGAAGGGAGGCAGGTAGATGGACAGCAACGACGTTGAGCCAGGCCAGATCATCGAAGTGAGTCGGCTCGAGCACCGCTTCGAGCGCGTGTTCGATCGGTTGTGCGTGTCGCGTGTGAGCCCGGACGTCGCGGCACAGGTCGCGCTCGCGCTGGTCACCGAAGAGGACGACGCAGCGGCGCGCGAGGGTGCGGCCAGCTCGGGGCCATCGGGGGGTGGCGTCGTGCCCCCCGGGGCAGAGGCAACATGAGGCGCGGCATGCCATTATGGCGGGTCCTTCCGGGCCGCCGACGCCGTTCTCGGGTCGGCACGCGACGTCGATCCGCAGATTTGTGCGCGAAAAACGCCTTCGGAGGAGGAGGCATCCCTGGCTGGTAAGCGAAAGCGCAAACAGGACGAGCTCGAGCGCGGACCCGCGGCTGCCGCAACGATTGGCGCCGCGGCGCGGAAGCTCGGCATCGCGGAGCGCACGCTCGAGACGTGGCTCCGCGCCGGCGCGCCGCCGCGTGGCCCGGACGGCTTCGACACCGAGGCGATCCTCGACTGGCGCCGCGAGCGTGACGAGCTCGACGCGGATGACGACGAAGACGATGACAGTGGCACCCGCGCGGCGTGGCGCGCGCGTCGCGAGCGCGCACAGGCGCTGCGCGAGGAGCACAAGCTCAAGGTCGAGCTCGGCGACGTGATCCCGCGCGCCGAGGTCGCGAAGCTGTTCGCCGAGCGGTGCGTCGTCTTCCGCCGCGGCCTCGAGAAGATCGCGCGCAAGACCGCGCCGCGGCTGGTCGGCCTGACCACGCCGGCCGAGGCCTCGGCCATCCTGAGCTCCGAGCACCGGCAGCTGCTCGAGGACTACTCGCGCGACGATCCGGTGCTGCGAGGTGAGGTGCGCCGGCGTGGCAAGGGCAGGCGCTGAATGCGCGGTGTTCTGGCCGGAGGAGAGGTCGGCGCTCCGGCCCCCTGCCAAGGCCACCGTGAGCGAGTGGGCCAACGCGTCCGTCGTGCTCGACGAGCTCGACGCCGCGCCAGGTCCCTACAACGTGGACCTCACGCCGTACTGCCGCGAGATCCAGGACGCGTGGACGGATCCCATCGTCGAGCAGCTCACGGTCATGAGCAGCACGCAGATCGGCAAGACGCGCACGCTGCTCAACTGCGTCGGCTATTCGGTCGACCAGGCGCCGGGCCCGATCATGATCGTGCAGCCCAAGGAGGAGGACACGATCAGCTTCTGCCTCCGCAAGGTGAAGCCGCTGTTCGAGAAGAGCCCGGTCCTCAACCGGCACATCACCGGGTGGGCGCAGGACTGGAAGGCGAAGGAGCTCAACTTCGGGCGCGCGATCATCTACCTCGCCGGCGCCAACAGCCCGAGCGACCTGGCGGGCAAGTCGATCCGCGTCCTGGTCATGGACGAGGTCGACAAGTACCCGCCGTTCAGCGGCCGCGAGGCAGACCCGATGAAGCTCGCGCGCGAGCGCGTGCGCACCTTCTGGGACCGCAAGATCTTCGTCTGCAGCACGCCGACCACACGCGCCGGCATCATCGCGCGGGAGTTCGAGTCATCGGACCAGCGGCGCTACTGGGTGCCGTGCCCACACTGCCGGCGCTACCAGGTCCTCGACTTCCACCAGATCCGCTACCCCGACGACCGCACCGCGGACGAGGTGCAGACCCAGCGCCTGGCGCAGTACTTCTGCCTGCACTGCGCCGCGGCGATCGCGGACGCCGACAAGCCCCGCATGCTGCGCGCCGGCGTGTGGGTGCAACGGTGCGCGACGCTGCGAGACGATGGCGTGGTCGAGGGCGCGCGGCCGAGCTCACACCGCGGCTATCACCTGTCCGCGCTGTACTCGCCGTGGCTCCGGTGGAGCGAGGTCGCCGCGGAGTGGATCCGCTCCCAGGGCGATCCGGCCGCGTTGATGAACTTCATCAACAGCTGGCTCGGCGAGGTGTGGGAGAACCGGGTCAACGACACGCGCGCCGAGGACGTGGCGCGCCTGGTCGAGAGCTACGAGGCCAAGGTCGTGCCCGCCGGCGTGGTCGCGCTCACCGCCGGCGTCGACGTCCAGAAGGACCGGCTCGTGTTCGTGGTGCGCGGCTGGGGCAAGGACGAGGAGAGCTGGCTGATCGCCGGCGGTTTCCTGCAGAAGGCCGGTGCCGTGCAGCAGCCGGGCGAGCCGCCGCGATTCCAGCCGGACTGGGAGGCGCTCGAGGCGCTCATCTGCCGCGGCACGTTCGGCACGCATCGCGTGCGCCTGGCGTGCATCGACATGGGCTACGACACCGACAAGGTGTACGCGCTCTGCCGGCGGTGGCGCGATCGCGTCCGCCCGGTGAAGGGGCAGTCCACGCCGAACCCCGCGCCGTTCTTCCCCACGTCCGTCGATCGCCACCCGGTGACGGGCGCCCGCTACCCAGGGGGCCTCGTGCTCTGGAACGTCAACACCGGGATGTACAAGGACCGCATCGCTCGCGCGGTGCAGGTTGAGCCTGGTGGAGTCGGGCGCTTCCACGTGCACAGGGACCCGCCGGCGGGCTACCTGCAGCAGCTCTCGAGCGAGCACAAGGTCGCCATCGTGAACCGGCGCAACAAGCGGAGCGGCCTCGAGGAGTGGGTGCTCAAGCCGGGCCATCGCGCGAACCACTTCCTGGACTGCGAGGTCTATGCGTGGGCAGCCGGCCACATGATCGGCACGCGGTCGTTGCGGTCGGATGTGCCTCCCAGGCCGCCGCGGCGGCGCCGCCCGGCCGGAGAGACGGGCGACTTCTGGGATCGGAAGGCGGGCAACGACTGGCTCGGCGGGGATCGAGGTGACCGGCGATGATGCGGCACCGCGATGGCGAGGAGTGGCTGGACGGGTTCGTCGAGAACGGGCCGCGCCGTCGTCCGTCGAGAACCCGGCCAGTGCCAGAGGTTCCGCCGACGGCGCCCGCCGTGGAGCTTGGACCAGATGGCGTGGTCACCATCGCGATCCACCCTTGCGGGCACTGCGGGCACCTGACGATGCCGCCGTGCCCCCACTGCGGTCGCCCGACCGGAAAGGTCGAAGGCCGTTCTCGCGAGGGCGGCGTGCGCTACCATTGCTGCCGGTTCTGCAAGCGCAGGTTCAAGTCGGTGGAGCGATGAAGAAGCGAAAGATCATGGTCGAGGAGACTCCCGGAACGCTGCCCGAGTTCCTGAAGTCGGCGCCTGTCACCCTGGGCAGCGCGACGCTCTCCGGCCGACATGGTCCGAGCGTGATCCAGGTGTCATTCACCTGCTCCACCGAGGCGCTCGACGTGGCCTTGCGGGATCTCAAGGCCGCGGTGCTTGCGCACGCGGAGAAGCTCGATCGTGTCCCGCGTGCGTGGGAGTTCAACGTGCGAGTGCCCCTGGTCGGGCTGTTCGCATGACCGAGCCAGCTGACCTCCCCGCGGGACGCAGCCGGTTTGACCACCGGGCCTCGGTTGGACGGAGCAACCCGGAGAGGTTTGGGCAAGCCCGCGGGGAGACCATCGCCCTCGCGATCTGCCACGCCGCCCTGAGGGCGATGGCGTCTTCCTGATCGAGTAGCCGCGGATTTCTGTTCAGCGGCGCTGAACGAGATCCGTGATTTCCCCTTGACGCCCGGGCATCACATTGCCCGATGGCGCTCACCGAGCAGCAGCTCAACGCGGAGATCGCGGCCCTCAGCGCGGCGATCCTCAGGGCCGGCACGGACCCGGTCGTGGAGTATCAGTCGCCCAGCACGGGCGCCGCGAAGCGCACGCCGGTCCTCGACCTGATCGAGGCGCGCAACAAGCTGCTCTCCCTCCTGGGCTCGGTCCGGGGCGGCACCCGCAACCTCGCCACGTTCGGGGGCTGCTGATGCGTTTCACCCGGGCGGTGCAGACGGCGCGCGCGGTCCTGGCTGCGATTCCGCGCGTCGCCGGCGATGCCGCGACGCACGTGGTCGACGGCGCGGTCGAGGTGTTCTCGCCGGCGCGCGCCTGGCGGCGCCGCATGATCCGCGACGCCATGGAGCGCGACGGCAAGCGCGGCCGCGGGCGCGCGAGCCGCGGCGGCTACCGGGGCGCCACCCGCAACCGCCCGCGCGAGAACTGGCTCCCCGGGAC